>Ga0315298_1000947_pt1 | contig 55191 bp, 46 predicted proteins | sample WHS_1_MG_FD_203077 | JGI IMG/M metagenome (GOLD analysis project Ga0315298, IMG submission 203077) | Extremophilic microbial mat communities from Washburn Hot Springs, YNP, Wyoming, USA - WHS_1_MG | ecosystem: Environmental > Aquatic > Thermal springs > Hot (42-90C) | place: USA: Wyoming... | reverse complement strand
AAAAATACAACCTCTTTTACGATTTACACCCGATTTTAAAAGCAAAAGAAAAAACCACAAGAAACTTTCGCTTAGCCCTTACCAAATCAGTCGCCCAAATCATAAAAAATTCCCTTTCCCTTTTGGGCATCCAAACCCCAGAGAAAATGTAACCATTTTCAACTAGTTTATTTTTTTATTAAAAACGCGAAAAAAAGAGATTTAATCCTCTTCTATAACCCATTGGATGAGGGAAGGGGGCAGGACCTTCCCTGAATTTATACTAAGTACTGATGTCAATTCGCACCGAAAGTAAAAATCTTAAAACAAAGTTTAAAACCGGCGCGGTGTCTCCTTTAACTTCTATCTCTCCCCCCTCTTTTCTTACCGTTACCTGCTCCATTTGTTTAGTGCCTTTCAGCCCTGTTAACCGGATTCTCTTCACCTGACCCTCCATTACTACCTCTTTCATCCGGTTCACCATTGCTTCCATTTCTTTTACTCCTAATCTTCTCCCCCTTAACCTTCTTTCCCCGGGGACGCCCGGGGGATATACCACCACCGTGGTTTCCGCCGGGGTTATAGGGTCCTTCCAAATTTCTATTAAACAGGCTTCTCCACCTTTCCCCGACTTGAACTCCCATAGCTCTTTCCCTTTCCTTACCTCCACACCCTCCACCCAAAGGGAGAGTTTCTCTCCCTTTTCTATTTTTATGCGGGAAACTATTTTTAACCCTAATTCTAAAAATTGTAGCATTTGATATCATCTCCTTTTCTTAAATTTTTTCCCACTCCCGCCTGCCCTCAGGAGCGGGTTTCTATCCCCATTATAGCAAATTTTTCTAATTTTGTCAAATGGGGATGGTTTCTTCCTCTTTTTCTCTCAAAACCGATGTGATAAGATAATAAGTATGGAAATAAAATTTCCTGAATTAGAAAGAAAAATAATTAGGTTTTGGAAGGAAAAGGAGGTTTTTAAAAAGTCGGTTTGGCAAAGAAAGAAAGCCAGAAATTTTGTCTTTTATGAAGGGCCGCCGACGGCTAACGCAAAGCCAGGATTGCATCACGTTTTGAGCAGGGTTTTTAAAGATATAATTTGCCGTTACAAGACAATGAAGGGCTTTAGGGTTTTGAGGAAGGCTGGTTGGGATACTCATGGGCTTCCAGTCGAATTGGAAATCGAAAAGAAAATCGGGACAAAAACAAAAAAGGATATTGAAAAATTTGGGATCGAAAAGTTTAATCTTTTGTGCAAAAAATCGGTTTGGGAATACAAAAAAGATTGGGAAAAATTGACAGAGAGGATTGGTTTTTGGCTGGATTTGAAAAATCCTTATATCACTTATGAGCCAGAATACATCGAATCGGTTTGGTTTTTGTTGAAAAAAATTTATGAAAAGAACTTGCTTTATGAGGATTTCAAGGTTTCTCCTTATTGTCCTCGTTGTCAAACGATTCTATCTTCGCACGAGGTTGCTCAAGGATACAAGAGGATAAAAGAACCGGCTGTCTATGTAAAATTTAGGGTTTTAAACCCAGAATACAAAAATTGTTTTCTTTTGGTTTGGACGACAACCCCCTGGACTTTGCCAGGAAACGTGGCGATAGCTATAAACCCAGAATTTGATTATTTGTTTTTGGAAAAAGAGGGCGAGGTTTTGATTTTGGCGAAAGCGAGGGCAAAAGTTTTAAACATTGAAGGGAAAGTTTTAAAGGAAGTAAAAGGAAAAGATTTGCTCGGTTTGAAATATCAGCCGGTTTTTGACTTTTATCAGCCAAACCTGGAAAAAGAGAGGATTTGGGAAGTTTTGGGAGCGGATTTTGTTTTACTGGAAGAAGGGACGGGATTGGTCCACATCGCCCCGGCTTTTGGTGAGGAAGATATGGAATTGATCAAAACTCAAAGCCAAAAGAAGTTTCCGATAATTTTGAACGTTGACGAGGAAGGAAAATTTAAGTTGGAAGTTAAAAAATTTGCTGGACTTTTTGTGAAAGATGCCGATCCCCTGATAATTCAAGATCTAAAAGAAAGGGGGCTTCTGTTTAAAGAAGAATTGTACGAGCACGACTATCCATTCTGCTGGAGATGCAAAACTCCTCTTTTGTATTATGCAAAGAAAAGTTGGTTCATTAAAATGACGGCCGTAAAAAATGATTTAATCAAAAACAACGTGAAAATAAATTGGGTACCTTCTCATTTGAAAAAAGGAAGGTTTGGCGAGTGGTTGAGAGAAGTTAAAGACTGGGCTTTATCAAGAGAAAGATATTGGGGGACTCCTTTGCCGATTTGGAAGTGCGAAAACTGCAAAAATTTGGAAGCCATCGGGAGCCGGGAAGATTTAAGAAGGCAAAAATTTTCAAAAAACCGGTACTTTCTTTTGAGACACGGCGAGTCCTTGATGAACGTCAAACAAATCATCGTTTCTACTTTGCCAGAGAAGGTTAGATGTCCTTTAACTGAAAAAGGAAGGAGCCAGATTAAAAAGGTGGCAAGGATTTTGAAAAAAGAAAAGATCGATTTGATCATCGCCTCGGATTTGATAAGGACAAGAGAGACGGCAGAGATTGTTGGAAAAGAGTTGGGAATCAAGCCGATTTTTGAGAAAAGGTTGAGAGACATCCAGGCTGGAGTTTTTGAGGGAAAAAGCCTAAAAGCACATACCAGTTTTTGGAAAAGTTATGAAGAGAGGTTTTTAAAGAGACCAAAGGGAGGGGAAAGTTATCTGGAGGTGAAAATGAGGGTTTATAATTTTTTAAAAGACTTGGAGAAAAAATACCAAGGGAAAACGATTCTTTTGGTTGGTCATCAAAGACCCTGGGCGATGCTCGAAGGGGCGGTCAAGGGTTATTCGGTCAAAGAATTTTCAGAAAAAATCGAACCTAGAAAAATGAAAACCGGAGAGTTGAGGGAGATTGAGTTTAAACTTTTTCCTTACGATAAAAAAGGCAACCTCGATTTTCACCGGCCTTATGTCGACGAGATAAAATTCTTTTGTCCAAAATGTGGCGGAGAAATGAAAAGGGTGAGCGAAGTGATCGATTGCTGGTTTGATTCGGGAGCGATGCCCTTTGCCCAGAACCATTGGCCTTTTGATGACGGAAAAAAACCAAAACTTTTTCCCGCCGATTACATCGCCGAAGGCATCGACCAAACCCGAGGTTGGTTTTATACCCTTTTGGCCATCTCAACCCTTTTGAGTTTTGGACCTTCTTACAAAAACGTCGTTTCTTTGGGTCATGTATTGGATGAGAAAGGGGAGAAAATGTCGAAATCGAAGGGAAACGTTGTCGACCCCTGGACGATTGTGGAAAAATATGGGGCTGACGCCACCCGTTGGTATTTTTTCACCATCAACCAGCCCGGCGAACCAAAACTTTTTTCTGAAAAAGATGTTCAAGAGACTTTGAGAAATTTTGTTTTAACTTTCTGGAACTGTTTTTCCTTTTACCAGACTTATGCCATCAAAAAGAAAGTCAGCAAAAAGTCGAAAAACGTTTTGGACAGATGGATTTTATCGAGGTTGAACAGTTTGATTTTGGGAACGACGAAAAACTTAGAAAATTACGAGATCACTGAGGCAGCCAGAAGCATCGAAAATTTTGTCATCAAAGACCTTTCTCTCTGGTATGTCAGAAGGTCAAGAGAGAGATTCCAAAAACCAAAAAACAAAAAAGAATTAGAGGAGGCTTCAGGTTGTTTGGGTTACCTGCTTTTGACTTTGTCTAAAGTGAGCGCTCCTTTTATTCCTTTTTTGAGCGAGTTTTTTTATCAAAAACTCCAAGTTTCGAAAAAAGAAAGCATCCATTTAGAAAGTTGGCCAAAGCCAGACAAAAAAGCGATCGATAAAAATTTAGAAAAGAAAATGGAAAAGGTTAGAGAAATAACCAGCTTGGCCTTGGCTGAAAGGGCAAAAGCAAAAATCAAGGTCCGGCAACCCCTTTTGCGTCTAGAAATTCCAAATTTAGAGTTGAAAAGAGATAGCGATTTGTTAGAATTGATAAAGAAAGAGGTTAACGTTAAAGAAATCGGTTTTGGAAAAAAGTTTTTTCTTGAGACGAAAATCACAAAAGAGTTGAAAGAAGAGGGAATGGTCAGGGAGATAATCAGGCAGATTCAACAAAAAAGAAAAGAGCTGGGCTTGCAACCAAAAGAAAAAATTGTTGTTTCTTTTGCCCCAGATTCAGAAATTTCTCCTCTTTTGGAAAAATATGAAAAGAAAATTTACCAAGAAGGGAAGGTCGAAAAGGTTGTTTTTGGAGAAATGGAAAATTTTGATTTTCAAGGAGAAATAAAGGTCGAAGATAAAAAAATTTCTTTCAAAATAAAAAAATATGGATCAAAAAACCCCAGATCCTCGTCAACGTTTCCCTGGAGGCATTCCTCCTAACATAATGGACAACTTCTTAGCACGATATGGCGAGCCGGTTTTAAGAAAATTCAAAGAAATTTGCCCTGAAGGCCTAAAATGGGGGGAGCTTCCACAAATAGAGAAAGAAATTGCTAGACGCGAGAGAGAGGGGTCTTTTGAGGAGCAACAAGCTATTCGGACGATTAAAGATGTGATTGCAAGAATTAAAAGTGGCGATTTTTAAATGTTCGTTAAGCAACGTTGTCTTGGGTTTTTTTTCAAAAAAGAGGATTTTGGCGAAAGCAGTCGAATTTTTTCTCTTTTGACCAAAGAATTTGGCCGGGTTGAAATTTTGGCAAGAGGGATAAGAAAAATTTCTTCAAAGTTAAAGTCGGCGACCGAAATTTTTTATCTTTCTGAAATCGAGTTTGTTCAAGGAAAAATTTTCAAAACCCTAACCGACGCGGTTTCGATCGAAAAATTTAAAAATTTGAGGAGGAATTTAAAAAGATTAGCCACCGCCTACAAAATTTCCGAGATCCTCGACCTTTTTTTAAAAGAAGGGAGGGAACCAAAATGCTGGGACCTTTTAAAAGAAGTTTTTGAAGGGCTTGACCGAGAAAATTTGAAACCAGATCAAGAAAATTTGATTTATCAATATTTTTTTTGGAATTTTGTTTCCTTGCTAGGGTACAAGCCAGAAATTTCAGAATGCGTTGTTTGTCGAAAGAAATTGAAACCAGAGAAAAATTTCTTCAGTTCTTTAGAAGGAGGAGTAGTTTGCCCAAATTGCTTTAAAAAAGAAATGAGAGGAAAAGCGATCGGTTTTCAAGAGTTGAAAGTCTTGAGGTTAATTTTTGAAAAAGACCTTGGTTTTCTTTTGAAAGTTAAAATAAAAAAAGAATGGCTTTCTTTCTTACGGTCGATTTCTGAGGAATACATTAAGTTTTGCCAAAGATGAAAACAAAATCGTCAAAAAAATTTTTCTTTTTTCTTTTCTTGATTCTGATTTTTCTTTCAGGATTTATTTTCTGGAAGAGAAATCTTTTTTCAAAAGAAGTTTTACGTTTGGAAATCATCGGGCCGACTGAAGCCGTTTTGGGTCAAGAGGTGGAGTATGTCGTAAAGTACAAAAACAACGGCAATTTTAGGTTAGAAAATCCAGAGTTGATTTTTGAACCGCCAGAAAATTCTCTTTCTGAGGAAAAAATTGCCCAAACCCAAATTTTCAAAGAAGAAAAATTGGGTTCGGCCATCTACCCAGGCGAGGAAAAGAGTTTTTCTTTTCGCCTTCGCCTTTTTGGCAAAGAGGGAGAAGCGAAAATAGCCAAAGCTTCTCTTTCCTATCGGCCAAAAAATTTGATGGCCAAATACACCTCTCAGACTTCTTTCACCACCGTTTTGAAGCCTCACCCCCTTACTTTCGAATTTGATTTTCCTTCAAAAATCGAGCCGGGAAGGAATTTTAATCTCAGGATAAACTATTTTTCAAGCGTCGATTTCCCTCTTTCAAATTTGAGGATAGAAGTCGAATATCCCTCGGGTTTTGAGTTTATCAGTTCAAACCCGCCATCGATGGAAAAAAACGAGTGGGAAATTCCTCTTTTGACCAGGGGAGACGGGGGGAGAGTGGAAATTTTGGGAAAGATTTTAGGAAACGTTGGCGAGACGAAAATTTTTCGAGCCAAATTGAGCCTCCTTCTTGAAGGAAAACTTATCCCCCTGAAAGAAACCGAAAAAGGGATCGGCCTGATGAAACCCTCTCTCTATTTAAGGCAAGAAATAAACGGCAACCCAGAATACGTCGCCTCGCCCGGAGAATGGCTCCATTACGAAATCTATTTTAAAAACGTCGGCGGAGAAGAATTGACCAACCTTTCGATCATCGATAAGTTAGAGGGAGAGGCTTTTGATTTTCAAAGTTTAAAGTCAGAATTGGGAGAATGTCGGCCGGCTGATACTTCAGTGATATTTGACTGGCGAAACGTTCCTCAACTTCAACGTTTGCTTCCGAGCGAAGAAGGAAAAGTTGATTTTTGGGTTAAGGTAAAAGATGACCTTTCTTCCTTGTCTGCCCCCATTTTGAAAAACAAGGTTTTTGTTGGCGAAGTAAAAGAAGAGTTTTTAACAAAGATTAGCGCCAAATTGGAAATCGTCCAAAAAGGATATTATTACGACGAGATTTTTGGCAATTCCGGTCCTTTGCCACCAGAAGTTGGAAAGGAAACTACCTATACCATCGTCTGGCGAGTTAATGGCTACTATTCCTCTTTCAAAGAAGTAACGGTTAAGGCAACGCTTCCCCCTGAAGTTAGTTTGACCGGCAAAATTTTCCCCGAAGAGTTGACTTCAAAGTTTTCTTTTGACCCTCAATCAAGAGAGGTTGTTTGGACAGTCGGTGATTTGGGAGGAGCGACTTCACCCCAACTAGCCTTCCAAATTTCTTTTTCCCCAAAGGAAAATCAAAGAGGAACAAAAGCGATTTTAGTTGGCGAAGCAACCGCCTCTGGGGAAGACAGCTGGACGGGAAAAATTTTAGAGACCAGCGCCCCACCTGTCGATACCAGCTTGCCTTACGACCAAAACGTAAAACCGGAAATGGGTACAGTAAAATAAAATGGAAAAAATAATTTCTTTTTGTAAAAGAAGAGGGTTTATTTTCCCCTCATCTGAAATTTACGGGGGTTTTTCTTCCTCTTATGATTTTGGGCCTTTGGGCGTAGAAATGAAAAAAAACCTCAAAAGGGCCTGGTGGGACGAAATGACAAAAAATCATGAAAACATCGTCGGTTTGGATGCTTCGATTTTGATGTCGCCAAAAGTATGGGAGGCTTCGGGACATTTAAGCGCTGGTTTCGCCGACGAACTGAGAGAATGTAAAAATTGCCATAAAAGGTTTAAGGCAGAAGAGGTGCGAAAAAAATGTCCTGAATGCGGCGGGCTCTTAACCGAACCCAGAAAATTTAATTTGATGATGAAAACTTTTGTCGGACCGGTAGAGGAAACCGCTTCTCTGACTTACTTGAGAGCCGAAACCTGCCAGGGGATCTATCTCAACTTCAAAAACGTTTTGAACGCAATGAGAATGAAAATTCCTTTTGGTATTTGCCAAATCGGAAAGGCTTTCAGAAACGAAATCACGCCAAAAGATTTTATTTTCCGGATCAGAGAGTTTGAGCAGATGGAAATGCAATGGTTCTGCCATCCAAAAGAGGCAGATAGATTTTTTGATTTTTGGTTAAAAGAAAGGTTAAAATGGTTAGGATCTATTGGCTTAAAAAAGGAAAATTTGAAAATTTTTGAGGTTCCGGAAAAAGAAAGGGCTCATTATGCCAGAAGACAGGTTGATATTCAGTATAAATTTCCTTTCGGCTGGAAAGAAATCGAGGGTGTTCATAATCGTGGGGATTGGGATTTATCAAACCACTCGCGGCATTCGGGTGAGGATTTAAGATATTTTGACCCAGAAACGAAAGAAAGGTATTTTCCTTTTGTTATCGAAACTTCGGTCGGTGTCGAGAGGTTGATCTTGGCGCTTCTGGTCGAGGCTTATGAAGAGATTCCTGGCGGAAGGACAAAAACGACAAAACCAACAAAGGAAGTTGAGGTTTTGTTGAAATTGAATAAAAAAATCGCTCCGGTTAAGGTGGCAGTCTTACCTTTGGTCAAAAACAAACCAGATTTAGTTGAAAAAGCCAAAGAAGTTTACCGAATGTTAAAACCCCATTTTGTTTGCCAGTACGATGAAGTAGGCTCGATCGGTCGGCGTTATCGACGACAAGACGAAATCGGCACAGTTTATTGCTTGACGATAGATTTTGAAAGCCTAAAACAAGATGATTTGACGATCAGAGATCGCGACACGATGAATCAAGAAAGGGTAAAAATCAAAGATTTAATAAAAGTTTTAAAAGAAAAATTAGAAAACGATGTTTAGAAAAATCACCCTCAAAAACGGTTTAAGGATTATTACCGTCCCTCAAAGAAATACCCAATCTTTGACGGTTTTGGTTTTGGTCGGAACCGGTTCGAAATATGAGGAAAAAGAAGAAAATGGCATTTCCCATTTCCTGGAGCACATGTACTTTAAGGGGACAAAAAAGAGACCGACGAGCAAAATCATTGCCGAAACTTTAGACAAAGTTGGCGGGATTTACAATGCCTTTACCTCCGAAGAATATACCGGTTATTTTGCCAAAGTAGCCGTCCCCCATTTTGATTTAGCCCTAGATTGGGTTTCTGACATTTTTTTAAATTCTACTTTACCAGAAAAAGAGATCGAAAAAGAAAAGGGGGTGGTTATCGAAGAAATCAAAATGAGGTATGACCATCCGATGGAATACGTTCAGGTTTTATGGCCTCGGTTATTGTACGGCGACCAACCGGCTGGTTGGGACGTGGCCGGGAGAGAAGAAACGGTTTCAAAAATAACCAGAAAAAAACTTCTTGCCTATCGGGAAAAACAATACGTGGCAAAAAACACGATCGTCGCTTTAGCCGGAAATTTTGAGGAAAAAGCGGCCGTAGAGAAAATCAAAAAATACTTTTCAAAAATCAAAAAAGGGGAGCCGAGAAAAAAACAAAAGGTAATCGAAAAACAGAGAGAGCCAGAAGTTTTACTCCACTTTCGAGAAACCGACCAAACCCATCTTTGCTTGGGAGTGAGAACTTTTAATCTTTTCCATCCCAAAAGATACGCCCAAGATTTACTGGCGGTGATTTTAGGGGGGATGATGAGCTCGCGGTTGTTTGAAAAAATAAGGACAAAACTCGGCCTCGCTTATTACATCGTTACCGAAACAGAAATGAACCCAGATACCGGTTTTTTGGTAACCAGGGCGGGTTTGGACAATAAAAGAGTGGAAAAAGGAATTTTAGCCATCCTGGAAGAATACGAGAAAATTTCTAAAGAAAAAGTTCCTCTTTCTGAATTAAAAAAAGCAAAAGATTATTTAAAAGGAAAAACTACTTTATTGTTAGAATCTTCCGACGCCAAAGCTTTTTTCTATGCCAGCCAAGAGGTTTTAGAGAAAAAAATTTTGACGCCGAAACAGATTTTTGAAAAGATCGACCGAGTTTCTCAGAACGATTTGTTGAGTTTGGCCAGAGAAATTTTCCGACCAGAAAAACTGAACCTTGCCCTGATCGGGCCTTTTAAGGGAAAAGAAAAAATGAAAAAACTTTTAAAACTATGAAGGAAGTTAGAAAAATAGAAATCAGCTGGTCGACGATTTTTAAAATTCTTGTTGCCGTTTTAATCGTTTATTTTCTTTACTCTCTCAAAGAAATTTTTCTTTGGTTTTTGTTTTCTTTAATCCTTTCTTTTTTAGCCATACCGGCCATCGAGTTTTTTGAAAGAAAAAAAATACCAAGGGTCTTTGCCACCTTCCTTGTTTATTTTCTCGTTTTGGGGACCTTTGCTCTTTTAATCTTTTTTATCAGCAATTCCTTGGCTGACGAACTGCAAAATCTTGTCAAATTTTTACCTTCTTATTTGACAGAGGTGAAAAAATGGTTTGAAAAATTGCCCTTTGGTAATTTCCGCTTGGTTGAAGTTTTTGAAAAAAACCTGCAAGAGGCACTTGAACCGATGGCTAAAAATATCTTTCGCTTTTTGATGACTATTTTTGGTGGAGTCTTTACGCTTTTTACCATTTTTTTTCTCTCTTTCTTTTTCTCGCTCGAAGAAAAAAAAGTTAAAAACGCGATTAGGTCTTTTTTCCCAAAAGAAGCCGAGGCGATTTTGGGTTTGTGGCAAAAAATTCAAGTTCAAGTTTCGGGTTGGTTTTTTTCTCGAATTTTGGGTTGTCTTCTCGTTTGGTTTCTGACTTACCTTTCCCTTTTTCTCTTTAAAGTGGATTATGCTTTTTCTCTTAGTTTGTTTGCTGGAATGACAAACCTCGTGCCAATTTTGGGACCGATTTTAGCTGGTTTTGTTATTTTTATTTTCGCCCTTTTGGAAAGTTGGTGGCAGGCCGTTTTTAGCTTGGTCGCTTTCATTCTTATCCAACAAATCGAAGGGACCATTTTCCTTCCGATTTTAACCCAAAGGTTTGTTGGTTTATCTCCTCTTTTGGTTTTGCTTTCTCTTATCATCGGCGGAAAACTTTTGGGAATTTTGGGAGCGATCTTGGCCATCCCTTTTACCGCCGTTTTAAAAGAAATCGTCCTTATTTTTCTGAAAAGAGAAGATGAATTCGAAGCTGGCTAACCTTTATCTCGTCGCCACACCGATCGGCAATTTAAACGATTTGTCTTTTCGTGCCCTTTCTGTTTTAAAAGAAGTCGATTTGATTTTGGCTGAAGATACCAGAGAAACAAAAAAATTGCTGAGATATTATCGAATAAACACCCCCTTGTTAAGTTTTCATCAACACACTCAATTAAAAAAGATAAACTACATTTTGGAACTTTTAAAACAAGGAAAAAGCTTGGCTTTAGTTTCAGAAGCTGGAACGCCAGGCCTTTCCGACCCCGGGGGAAAGTTGGTTGAGGTAGTGGTTGAAGAATTGAAAGACAAAGTAAAAATCATCCCAATCCCTGGGCCAAGCGCCCTTACGGCCGCCGTTTCCGTTTCTGGTTTTTCGATGGATAAATTTTTGTTTCTTGGTTTTTTACCAAAAAAGAAAAAAAGAGAGAAATTTCTTAAAGAAATTTTAGAATCGAAATATCCAGTAATTTTCTACGAATCACCCTTCCGGATTATCAAAACTTTAAAAGAACTGGAGCAAAAAGCAAAAGAGCTTAAAATCGAACCGAAAGTTGTGGTCTGTCGGGAGTTGACAAAAAAATTTGAATCGATTTATCGCGGGAAAATCGAAGAGGTTGTAAAAGAAATAGAAAAAGATAAGATAAAAGGAGAATTTGTGATAATCGTTAGGAAAAAATGAGAAAAAAAATTTTACCTCACCAAAAGAATTCGATAAATAAAAAAGCCCCCTTTTAAAATTATGTCTTACATTCCAATTCCTATTACAAAAAGTGAATTAATAAATCTGTATAAAAAGAAAAAGTTAACCACTTATGAAATAGCCAATGTTTATAATTGCTGTCAGACAACAGTCTGGAAGAGACTTAAAAAATACGGAATTAAATGTCTTCCCAATGGCAGGAGATCCTTTATTATCACTAAATCCGAATTAAAAAAACTTTATCTTAGACAGCATCTTTCTAGTAGAAAAATAGCAAAAATATACGGTTGTGCTTATTCAACGATCGATCGAAAAATACGAGAATATGGATTTCCAATAAAAACTCTGGCAGCAGCTCATCTCATTACGCCGCGCAAAAATTTCGATGGGAATAAAATAGATAAGGCCTATCTTATTGGTTTTGCGTTGGGGGATTTAAGAGTGAGAAAGAAATATCCTAATAGCGAGACAATTAATATCGATTGTGGTTCAACCAAAAAAGAACAGATCAATCTTATTTCAAAATTATTCAGGCCCTACGGAAAGGTCTGGATTAGTAGGCCAAATAAAAAAGGAAAAGTTCAAATTGAATGTTTCCTAAATGAGTCTTTTAATTTCTTACTAAAAAAGAGGACTTTAATTGATCGTTGGATTTTGAAGGATAAAAAATATTTCGCAGCTTTTCTCGCCGGCTTTACTGATGCAGAAGGGTCTATCTTTATTTCGAAACTGAATCAGGCAACTTATAGTTTGGGAAATTACAATTACCGAATTCTTCGTCAAATCCGGAACTATTTGATAAAATTAGGGATAAAATGCCCTGGAATTATTAAAAGCCGCACTCACGAAGAGTATGTGAGTAGAGAAGGGTATGTGAATAAACATCCTTATTGGTTCTTGAAAATCACAAGAAAGTTTTATCTTCTGAAATTATTAGATTTAATCACCCCCTACCTTAAACATTCTGATAAAATTGAAAGAGTAAAGAAAGCGAAGGAAAATATAAAAACTCGAAACAAAAAATTTGGAAATATTAATATGAAACTATGAATAAAAAAACTTTTTTCATTTCAACCGCCATCGATTATCCATCAGAGAAACCTCATTTGGGGCATGCTTTAGAAAAGATTCAAGCCGATGTTTTAGCGAGATATAAAAGAATGGAGGGGTTTAAGGTTCATTTTAGTACAGGCACTGATGAGCACGGTTTGAAACTTCAAAGAAAGGCTGAAAAGGCGAGAAAGAGCCCCCGAGCATTTGTGGACGAAATGAGCGAATATTTCAAGAGAGCCTGGAATCTTTTAAATATCTCTTACGATGATTTTATTAGAACCACTCAGGAAAGACATATAAAGGCTGTTAAAGAATTTATTAAGAGACTTTATGAAAATGGCGATATTTATAAAGGAAAATACAAAGGATTGTATTGTGTAGATTGCGAAACTTATTATTTGCCCAAAGACTTAAAAGATGGTAAATGCCCAATCCATAAAAAAGAACCAGAGATTTTAGAGGAAGAAACTTATTTTTTCAGAATGAGTAAATATCAAAAAGCTCTCATAAAACATATAAAAGAAAATAAAAATTTTATCGTTCCCGAGACTAAAAGGAACGAAATTATAGAAAGATTAAAAGAACCATTACACGACCTCAGTATTACCAGGGCAAATGTTGAGTGGGGAATTCCTTTTCCTTTTGATAAAAAATTAACCCTTTTTGTTTGGGTCGATGCTTTGATAAATTATTTGACCACAATAGGCTATCCCCGAAAGAAATTTCAAAAATTTTGGCCAGCAGACATCCATGTGATTGGGAAAGATATTCTTTGGCATCATTGCGTAATTTGGGGAAGTTTATTAATGTCTGTAGGATTACCTTTGCCAAAAACTATTTTTGTTCATGGCTTCATCACCGTTGAGGGGCAAAAAATGTCAAAGAGTTTAGGAAACATCGTCAATCCCTTAGAAATAATCGAAAAATACGGAGCCGATTCTTTGAGATACTTTCTTTTGGTAGAAGCCCCCCCTTTTGAAGATTTAGATTTTACCTTTGAAAAATTCAAAAAAAGATACAATTCTGATTTAGCCTCCGGTCTTGGGAACCTTGTCGCGAGGATAATCGCTTTGGCGAAAAAATCGAAGGTTAAAAGCCCAAAATTGCAAATTGAAGATAAAGAGCTTAAAGCAGAAATTTCCAAGACGAAAGAAAAATGGAAAAAATCCTTGGAGGAATTTAAATTCAACGAGGGGTTGATTTCTATTTGGGAATTGATTTCTTTTGGCGACCGATACCTTGAAAAGAAAAAACCTTGGGAATTGCTCAAACTAAAGCAGAAAGAGGCAAAACCGGTGATCTCTGATTTATTATCTCTTTTGGTCGAAATCGATAAGCTTTTAGAACCTTTTTTACCAAAAACCTCAAAAAAAATTCTCAACCAAACAAAAAATCCGGCAAAATCAGAAATTCTTTTTCCTAAAATTTAAGTCTTAAAAAACGTTCGTCGCCTCCTCCGCGTTAAGGATTAATTCTCTTAAGATGAAGGAATGTTCCCTTTTAATTTTCTAAAATCTTTTTCTAAAATTTTTCTGATTTTTGGAAACCTTAAACCAGCTGCTGGATGATAATTGGGAAATAAAATTCCCCCTCTTTTTTAATCCATTTTCCTCGAAATTTTTCAGTTTTTCTTTTGGAAAAAAGACAGAAAAGGCAACCTCGCCAAGTAAAATAAAGTATTTTGGGTTGATGATTTTGATTTGCTTTTTCAACCAAGGCAAACAGGCTTCAACCTCTTCCCTTTTTGGTTTTCGATTTTTATTACCAATTACTGGTCTACATTTCACAGGCGCGGTGATAAAAACAGCTTTCCTCTTTATCTTAGCTAAATCAAAAAGTTTATCTAAAAATTTCCCAGCTGGACCAACAAATGGTCTTCCTTTAAGATCTTCCATTCGACCAGGCGCCTCGGCAATGAACATCATTTTTGCATTTGCCGGTCCTTCCCCAGGACTGGTATTTTTCCGCGTCTTCCACAAGGGGCATTTTTTACATTTTCTAATTTCTCGATTTAATTTCTCAAGCTTTTTTTCTTTTTTTATAATTTCACTCATTATTAATTAAAAACAAGATCAGCCCTTAATCATGGTTAATAAATAACCGATTATCGAAAATAAAGCAATGAGAGGTAAGGCAGGGATTGGTTTTCTTTCTTTTTGTTTGATAAAAAATAAAAAATTGGCAAAAAGACCAAAAAGAGAAAAGAGGGCGACGAGAAAGGATTTTAAAATTCCCAATTCTAAAAGGGAAACTGAAAAAATCAAAGGAAAGGCGACATCTCCTCCTCCCAAAATTAAAAATTCTCCTTGACCTGGCTTTACCTCGGTTAGGTTTTTTAAAAAACCTGAAAAACTGGCCGGAAAGACCAAACCTAAAATCGTTCCGCTCTCGATCATATCTTTGGCCATTGTGACCATATGTTTTGTTTTGTAAACGGCGATAAAATCATAAACTGAAAGGACAACCAAAATCAAAACCATCATTTCTGGCTTTAAAGCCAAACCAAGGGTGGCACCGATTCCGGCTATCGAAAAAATTATCAAAAGGTTTTGGTTTAAAACGATCGGTTTTTTAATCCACCAAAGAGCCAAAAGGGAAACCAAAAAAAGGGAAAAAGGTTCAGAAAAAAAGGCCTCAAAGAGAATCAGTGAACCAAAAAAGGAGGTGAAAATAAAAAGCGTTTTATATATTTTTTCTTTGACTACCCCCCTTTTAATAAAGCGGGAGACAAGAAAAATAGAAAAAGTGGCGAGCAAAAAATAAAAGATGAAATCGAAAAAAGAAACCGAAGGAATTTCGATTACCTGAGGCTTGAGGATTTTTCGCAATTTTTGGGCGGTAAAAATCCCTAAGGCAAGGGTAAAAAAGAATAAAATCACCTCGGTCGAGAGAAGAGAAATTATTTCTTTATTTTTTTGTTCCATTCAATTTCAAAATTTCCTCAATCGGATAATGAGGGGCAATCCTTAAAATTTTCTCAACAATTTTTTCTTTCTCCTCTTTCGTCTTCGCCCTCAAATATTTTTCTTTCAATTTTTTAATTTTCTTTCTTCTTTTTTGTTTTTTCCTTATTAAGAATTTTCTGCGAGCAGGTGCCTCTTTTGCAACCATAGTCTTTGTTTTGCTTTTTCTTTTTCTCTTAAAGAAATTTTAGCCATTTCGATACCTTTTTCAAGGACAGAAATTGTTTTATCATAAATTTCCCTTTCGACTGGATAAGGTGTAGAGTCTTTTCCACCGTGAGCGAATGAATACCTTGCCGGGTCTTCGTAAGATGGTTTTGCTCCATAAATTATTTCAGAAACCAAACTCAAGGCTCTAATCGTTTTTGGACCAACTCCTTCTGTCATCAATAGTTTTTCAAAATTCTCCGGCCTTAAAAAGTGGGCTTTTTCTACCGTTTTTTTCAGTCTCTTTAAATCAAACCTTTCTTTTTCAACCGGATGATGATAAAATTCACGATTCTTCAATTCTATTTCACAAAAACCAGGGAGCCTTTTTTGGGTTATCAAGGAATCTGATTTTTCTACAATCGATTTTACATCGCGCAAGAAAGTCTTAGGTTCTTCTTTCACTAATTCGACCGAAATTTCTTTATTTTTTTTGCTTTCTTTTGCCGTTAAGTTTAAGGGTTTTAGCTTGACGTCGGAAACAACACCGGTATGTGGTTCTTCAGTAAAATCTTTAATTTTTAAGGATAACCAGTGGTATCTTCTTGCCTTTTGAATTTCAGTGTTCATTCCCTGCTGGACGACGGTAAATTTTCCGTCTTTTGTGAAGATAAAGTTGTGATGATAAATTTGAAATCCGGCTTGAATCAAACAGGAATCAACTTTGGCGGTGATTTTCGAGGCGTAGATCAAATTTTCATAAAAATCAAACCCCCTAGTTAAACCGATCATTCTAATTTCATCTGGAGTTTTTCTTGAAGTTTTCCCTTTCCCTCCGCAAACATAGATTCCTAATTCATCTTCTAACCCTCGAATTGCTTCTTTTAAAGCTCCCATCACTGTTGTAGTTAATCCTGAGGAATTCCAATCGAAACCGATAACACAACCTAAGCTTTGGAACCAAACTGGGTCAGAAATCCTTTTCAAAAATTCATCTGGGCCGAATTCTTGGATGATTAATAAAGTAATCGTTCTTGCCAACCTTTTCATCCTTTCAAAAAGCCATCTTGGACATTTGCCATAATCTAAGGGAACTGTAGCAATTCCGGTTCTCATGATTTTATTTTTTCGCTCTCGAAACTCTGATCAACCCTGAGCAGGGGATGATTTCGATCCCTCTTTTTTCTAATTCGTCCAAGAACAAATTCATTCCTAAAGAATCTGAAGGGGTGTGGCCGGCGACGATTACGTTAATGTGCGCCTCTTTGGCTGATTTCCAGTGTTCTTCTGATTGATGCATCGAAACGATCGTCCCAATCCCGGCGATGGCCATTTTTTCGTAAAGCTTTGGCGAGCCTTCTGTTCCACCGGTAACTTCGGTTAAAGCAATCTTTCCGCATCTATTTTCCGGGGAACCTACGGTGATTTTTGGTCCTGCCCCAATTTTTGCTGCCTCTTTGTATTCTGGAATTTCTAAAAGCAAATCTAATAAATCTCCCAGTCTTTCCGGTTTTTCCTTTTCGATTAGGTCTTTTAAAAATTTGGCCACTAAATTGTCGCAAGGAGTATGAACGTTCATCAAATTAACTTTTAAAAGTTTTGCCGCGTCGACTGTTTTTTCATGAATTAAGGCATGCACCCCCCTTGCCACCTCTTCGATCCTTTCTTTCATCAATCCTTCGGCAACGTTTATCGGGACGCCGTAATAGTTCAAAACGTCGCATTGCAATTCCATAACGTCGGCCAGATTTGCCAACCCTTTCCCTATCGGATGATGAGAAATTACCAAATCGATGTCTCCTAGTTCTTTTGCCAATAAAATTTCTTCAACCTCGATGTGGATTCCAGCCAAAATTTTTTTTATTTCTTTATCTTCGGCGATGTTGTAAACTCTGGAATCCAAGTAAGGGTTTTCTAAGGCCTCCAAGTCAAAAATTTCTTTTTCTTTCAAAGAGAGTTTTTCATACTTTTTCCTTTTTCTTTCTAAAACTTTTTTTACCCCCTCCCTTCCCCTGAAATCTGCCTCAGTTCCCATTTCAATGGCTAAGTTGAATATTTCTTTTGTTTTCATATTGTTTCAAAATTTTTTGATAGAGTTCTTGGATCAACCTTTCTTGTTCTTTTAAATCCAAAACTTCTCGGCGAATCCGCGCCTTCTCTTTTCGAATGAATTTTCTGATCGATTTTGGCAATCGAATTTCTTTCATGATAAAAAATTTTGGAAAAAATTTTCATTTTATTCACCCTTAATTACGGCTAAGGGTATTAGTCTGGCTACTTTTTTTGATAAACCAGCGTTGTGAACTACCTCCACAACTTCGTCAACGTTTTTATATACTTGAGGGGCCTCTTCGGCTATTCCCCTCAATGAATAACATTTAACGATTATTCCTTTTTTTTCAAGACCCTGGACGATTTCTTTTCCTGATAAAGTTCTGATGGCCGCATGCCTTGACATCGTCCGACCGGCACCATGACAGGTGGAGTAAAAAGCTTCTTCTCCTTCTTTTCTTCCAACTAAAATATAGGAAGCGGTTCCCATCGACCCGGGAATGATTACCGGCTGCCCAACGTTTTTGTATTTTTCTGGAATTTCAGAATGTCCTGGGGGGAATGCCCGTGTCGCTCCTTTTCGATGAACCGCGACCTCTTTTTCTTTTCCGCCAATGTTATATTTTTCGATCTTTATGATGTTATGAGCAACATCATAAAGCAAACTTAACTTACCCCCTCTTTCTCCTAAAACGTTTTTCCAGGCCTTTCTCACAAAATGAGTAATCATTTGCCTGTTGGCCCAGGCATAGTTGGCAGCAGCACCCGAAGCCGCCAAAGCTCTTTTTCCTTCTGGAGAATTAAAAGGGACACAAGCAAATTCTCGGTCGGGCACCTTGATTTTGTATTTGTTAAGCATTAAAGGAATAAATTCTCTTAGATAATCAGAACAAACCTGATGACCCAAACCACGAGATCCACAATGGACCATTACCACAATTTGATCTTTAAACACTCCAAAGGTTTTGGCAACTTCTTCATTGAAAATCTCAGCAACTTTTTGAATTTCCAAAAAATGATTGCCAGAACCCAAAGTTCCGACTTGATCTCTTCCTCTATTTTTTGCATGACTTGAAACTGCTGAAGCATCAGCCCATGGCAACTTTCCTCCTGCTTCACAATTCTCAATATCTTCTTTTTCCCCGTATCCTTTTTCTACCAAATAAGGTACTCCTCCTTCTAAAATTTTGTCTAACTCTGGAATCGAAAATTTAAGTTGCCTTCCTCTCCCGAGCCCGGAAGGAACTTCTTTATAAATTTCGCTTGCCAATTTCTCCAAATAAGGTTTTAAATCGCTTTCTTTCCATTCTGAAGTTAAAACTCTAACTCCACAATTTGAAACAACGAAATTGCTTGCGATAAAGTTGTGATTTGCATCTTTAATAGTGAAATCGAAAACGAAATCTCGGTAAGGAATTTTTTCAATTTTTTCAATTTCATCCCAAACCAACCCATTTTCACCAAAAGCACATTCTTTTTTATATTCTTCAAAAGATGGAAAGTTAAAAGCTATCCTTGGTTTTCCTCTTTTTCTAATTACACCGTGACTCTTTTCTTTAAAAAGGGAATGATAAAGGAATTGATAAGTTACATATTTTCCGCCGTACTTTTCTAAAATCTTTGGGGCTAACTTTTTAAAGTCTCCTTTCTTTTTGTAAAGGGCCCTTATTTCCTTTCTTGCCTTTTCTCTCACTTTTGTCACTTTGAGTTTTAATCTTAAATAATTTGCTGCCAAAGAAGCCTCTTTTTGTTTTTGTCTATTGTATTCGTAACCAACAGTTTCAAAAAACCTTATTAAATTTTCAATTTTTTCTGAAATTTGCAACCTCAAACCTATTGTTTCTCCCCTTTTTCCTTCGAAATTGTATCCAGGTACTTTCTTTATTGGATAAGTTTCAATTCCGAAATCTTTTAAAAGATTGGCAATGTCTTCTAAAAATTCTCTCACATTCTTTTCCAATTCTCTTGCCTTTGACATATTCAACTGAGGAGCATAAAAGTTGTATTTATTCAAGGTTTTAGGAGATGAAAGTTCTGCTCCAAAGAATGAAGCTAAAAACAATCTTTTTTGCCAAAGCGGAGCTTTAAAGATCCATTTTGGAACTCTATATTCTTTTTCAGTTTTTATTCCATATGGAGTGCCCAAAGCTATTAAAAGTGCAGCGAAGGCAAAAGAACTTACTCTGAAAAATTCCTCTTTTGTCTTGAATTGGTATTCTTTTTGATATTGAGTTTTTATTTTATGTTTTTTCTCTCTGGCAATAATTGGTGAAGGGTTAAAACCAATTTTTTTAATATCTTCTCTGATTTTCTCTAAATCCTCTCTTTTTCCGTTAAACCCAACAATTCCTTTTCCACCTTTGGTAATTGAAATGTAACCATCACCAAAAACAAACCCCATTATTTTCAAAAGATAAGGTAATTGCCAGGAATTGTATCTTAAAGGAAGAAGATTAAGCTTTTCAGTTTGTTTTAAAATTTGCTGGACTGAAGAACCTTTGTTTGTTTTCCCTAATTCTTTTAAGGTTTTTTCGAAATCTTTTTTAGAAAGAATGATTTCGTTAGAAGGCTCTTCAAAAACAACTCCTTCGAAAGGAAAAATAGCAATTTTTTCTCCCTCATTTAAAAATCTAACTTCTTTCATTCCTTCTTGGGTATAAATTGGGTGATCGCCTGTTGCTTCAATTTCTCTCCCAGAAGCAGTGATAATTCGATAAATAGTAGGATTGTTGTATCTTTTCAGAAAATAAATCATTTCAGATTCTTTTAATTCTTTTCTTTTAAAATCCATAAATTTCACTTTCTTTTCTTTCCAAACTTTTTCTAATTCAGAAATTGGAAGATAAGTTCCGTGTTCTAACAAAACAAATGTTTTAGGAGAAAGGCAATTGATATCATAACCTTGCATTCCAGGGGAAATTATTCCTTCTTTGGTATCGATAGCGGCGACTCCGCCAATGGGTGAGCTGTAACCTTCGTGCATATCTGGCATCGCTAAGGCGTATCTTTGAATTCCAGGTAAAGTTGCGACGTTAATCAATTGTTCGATCGACCTATCTCTAAACGCCTCTTCGAGCATCTTTTCGGAAAGATAAACTCTTGCAGGAACTCTCATATCAGGCCTAAAATCTTTTGGGATTTCCCAAAGCCAATCAGAAATTTTTTTGAAATCTTTTTTTGAGATCATACCCCTTTAAACGTCAAACAAGATTGTTGCCTCAAACCTTTTGTTCTGGCGAATTTCTAAATCGTGATAGGTCGCTCCTTTGATATGAACCCCAATCCTTTTTAATGGTTTTCCAGTCAGATCTCCTTCAATTTCTCTTTCAGAGAATTTTTTAAATTTAACTTTTTTAAACACTAACTTTTTGGTTTCGGTCAAATATAAAATTTCGTTTAAAAAATCAATCAGCAAAGACGGCAAATCCAGCGAAGAAATCTTAACTTTTATTCTCTTCTCTTTGCCTCCAACTTTGGGTTGATATTCTGCCGCTGCAAACATTCCAACCATTGCCTTTTCAAAAAGTTCTTCTTTTGTTTTTCCGAAAACTCTGATTTTCAAATCAGCTTTGTGTTCTAAAATTTCAAACTTTTTCACTTTACTCTTTATTTTTTAAAGCCGCCTGGGCGGCAGCTAACCTCGCCACCGGCACGCGATAGGGCGAACAGCTGACGTAATCTAAACCGACTCGATGGCAAAATTCAATCGACTTGGGATCGCCGCCGTGTTCGCCACAAATTCCTATTTCTAAATCTCTTCTCGTTTTTCTTCCTCTTTCGGTTGCGATTCTTATTAACTCTCCCACCCCTTTTTCATCCAAACTTTTGAAAGGATCGTCTTTAAAAATTTTCTTTTCCAGATATTTGACTAAAAATCGACCGGCGTCGTCTCGCGAAATCCCAAGGGTTGTTTGAGTTAAATCGTTAGTCCCGAAAGAGAAAAATTCCGCTTCTTTGGCGATTTCTCCAGCTCGAAGGGCGGCCCTTGGAAGTTCGATCATCGTTCCGATTTTATATTCCAAATCAACCTTTTCTTTTTCTAAAACTTCTTTTATTTTTTCCTCAATCATCGATCGCAAAATCGCAAATTCCGTTTCGTCAAAGACCAAAGGAATCATAATTTCTGGTTTTACTTTCTTTCCTTCTTTTTTAATTTGGCAAGCGGCCTCGACGATCGCTTTAACCTGCGTTTCGTAAATTTCAGGGTAGGTCACCCCCAAACGGCAACCTCGATGGCCAAGCATCGGGTTGAGCTCTTTGAGTTGTTCAGCCTTTTTGACGATTGCTTCTTTAGGTAAACCACTTTGCTTGGAAAACCTTTCTATTTCTTCTTCGGTTTTTGGTAAAAATTCGTGAAGCGGCGGATCCAAAAGTCGGATGATCACTGGCAGGCCATCCATCACCCTAAAAATTTCTAAAAAGTCACCCTTTTGCAAAGGTTCGATTTTTTCTAAAGCTTCTCTTCTTTCTTTTTCGTTCTCCGCCATAATCATTTGGCGAAAGACGGGAATCCTCGACTCTTCAAAAAACATATGCTCTGTTCGACAAAGTCCGATTCCCTGGGCCCCAAACTCCTTGGCCTTTTTTGCTTGTTCCGGGGTGTCGGCATTGGTGAAAACCTTTAATTTTCTTTCTTTGTCAGCCCAACTTAAAATTTCTTTTAAACTTTCTGGAATTTGAGGCGGAACCATTTCTAACTTTCCCAGATAAACCTCTCCTCGGGTTCCGTCTAGACTGATTATTTCTCCCTTTTTGACCACTTTTCCCCCGACCGAAAATTGTTGGTTTTTGTAATCGACATACATTTCTTCTGCTCCGACGATACAGGGTTTTCCCATCCCACGGGAAACCAAAGCGGCATGGGAAGTCATCCCTCCTCGACTGGTCAATATTCCTTCGGCCACCGCCATTCCGTGGATATCATCCGGCGAGGTTTCCACCCTAACCAAAATCACTTTATGACCCTCGTCAACCAGTTTTTCAGCCTCGGCTGGGTCAAAAACCACTTCTCCCACGGCTGCTCCTGGTGAAGCGGGTAAACCTTTGACCAAAACCTCCTTTTTTATTTTTGGGTCGAAAGAAGGACGGAAGAAGCTTTCGATCGATTCTGGGTCGATTCTCAAAATCGCTTCCTTTTTGTCGATGAGTTTTTCTTTGACCATGTCTAAGGCTATTTTCACTGCCGCCTGAGCTGTCCTTTTTCCTGTTCTTGTTTGGAGCATCCAAAGTTTTCCTGACTCGATAGTAAATTCGATGTCTTGCATGTCTTTGTAATATCCTTCTAAAATTTCTGAAATTCTTAAAAGTTCTCGATAGCATTCGGGAAAGATTTCTTTCATTTTTTCAATCGGTTGGGGCGTTCTGATCCCGGCAACCACATCTTCCCCTTGAGCCTGAATCAAGAATTCACCATAAAGTTCTTTTTCTCCGGTGGCTGGGTTGCGGGTGAAACCAACTCCGCTGGCTGACCTTTCGTCAAAGTTTCCAAAGACCATCGACTGGATGTTGACTGCCGTTCCCCAATCATCGGGAATTTTGTTCAATTTTCGGTAGGTAACCGCCCGAGGGGTGTTCCAGGATTTAAAAACTGCGCCGATCGCTTCCCAAAGTTGAGCCCAAGGATCTTGAGGGATTTCTCTTCCGGTCAAATGTTTAACTTTTGTTTTTAATCGTTCTGCCGTTTCTTTCCAGTCTTCAGCCGAAAGTTCCAAGTCAGATTTCAACCCTCTTTCCTTTTTTATCCCCTCTAAAACTTCGTCCAACTCTTCTTTTGGCGCTCCCATGACCACATCGGCAAACATGAAAATGAATCGCCAATAGGCATTCCAAGCAAACCGAGAGTTTTTTTCAGCCAGTTTTTTTGCGATTTCGTCGTTAAACCCAAGGTTCAAAACCGTATCCATCATCCCGGGCATAGAAATTCTTGCGCCAGAACGAACCGAGAAAAACAAAGGATTTTCTGGGTCCCCAAATTTTGCGCCTTTAATCCTTTCTACTTCAGCTACCGCTTTTTTTAATTCTTCTTCCAATCCCGGAGGATAGCGGTAGTTGTTTTTATAAAAAAAATTACAGACCTGAGTGGTGATGGTGAAACCAGGAGGCACGGGAAGGCCGAGTTTTGCCATCTGAGCCAAATTCGCCCCTTTCCCTCCCAAGAGGTCGTTCATTTTTGCCTCCCCTTCTGTTTTTTCTTGATTGAAAGAAAAAATGTATTTTTCCATATTTTTGATTTTAGCATTATTTTTTAGAATTTTGAATACAACCTTTGAACTTCTTCTTTTACTACTATTCTATCGTCCCAGGGAATTTTTTTCCCTCCGGCCAAACAGATCGAGGGTTCGCAACCCTTTCCGGTGATAACAACCAAATCTCCTTCTTTTGCTAGCCTTAATGCTTCCCTGATTGCTTCCCTTCTGTCTAAAATTTTTCTCGCCTTTCCTTTTGCCCCAGCTGCCACCTGTTCGATGATCTGCCAAGGGTCTTCGTCGTAAGGGTCTTCATTTGTCACAATCACCTCATCGCAGTATTTTGCTGCCAAACCTCCCAAAACCGGCCTCTTCCATTTATCACGACCTCCGCCACAAGCCCCTAGGACGCAAATCATTTTGGAATTTGAATTTTTGAATTTGGAATTTTGTAAAGTTTGATAAACTTTTTCTAATGCATTCGGGGTAAAAGCATAATCGACAACGACTTTAAATGGCTGAGATATTACCTCTTCCATCCTGCCGGGCACCCCTAAAAATTCCTCTAAAGTTTTTATTGCCAACTCCTTATCGATACCTTGAGAAACAGCAACCGAAATTGCCGCCAGAGCGTTGTAAAGGTTGAATTCGCCGGGAATTTTCAGTTTTAGTTTTGTGTTTTCTAAATTTATCTCTCCTTTTTTTAACCCATAAGTGATTTTTCTTTTCGCTGGGAATCTTAAAAAATAATCTGAATTTTCGTCTTCGAGGTTGATGACGTGGATTTCTTTCGTTGCCTGAAAAATTTTTCCTTTCGCTTTTTTATAATTTTCAAAAGAACCGTGAGCCTCGATATGTTCGGGGGCTAAATTTGTAAAAACTCCCACTTTAAAATCTAAAAACCTCTGGCGATGCTGTTTTATTCCTTCCGAGGTTACTTCTAAAATCGCATATTGACAACCTTCTTTTACTGCCTTTTTCAAAAACCTTTGGATGAAAAACCTTCCTGGCATTGTCATTCTCAACCTATTAATTTCTTCTTTTTCTCCGATTTTAAACCTCACCGAATTCAAAAGAGCGATTTTTTTTCCAGCGCTTTCGAAAATCGAAGCTATCATTTCAGTGGTCGTCGTTTTTCCGTTCGTTCCTGTAACTCCAATTAGTTTTAATCTTCTGGAAGGAAATCCATAGATTATGGCACCAAAAAAGGAAAGGAAAAAATGATAAAGGTCTAATAAAAAATCGGGAATAATTTTTTTAATCAACTCTTTTATTTCCATTCACTTTATTTTTAACAAATTTTTGAAGACCGAAAAACAAAGTACTCGTAACTATCGACCAAGGCTTGCCAACTGGCTTCAACGATGTTTGAAGAACTACCGACCGTATTCCAAGTTTTTCCCTTTCCGTCTGAAAATTCTATCAAAACCCGAACTTTTGCGGCCGTTCCTTTTTTACTGTCTAAAATTCGCACTTTATAATCTGAAAGCCGAACCTCTTTTAATTTAGGATAGAATGGTAAAATTGCCTTTCGCAAAGCCTTGTCTAAAGCGTTAACCGGACCCTTACCTTCGGCTAATGTCTGAACGGTTTTATCTTTCACTTTCAGTTTCACTTGCGCCCTCGAGACGATTTTCGAATTTTGATTTTCAACAACGACCTTAAGATTTAAAAGTTTAAAAGGCGCTCGATAATTTGGTTGAGACCTTCGAAGAAAAAGTTCAAAAGATGTTTCCGCGCCCTCAAATTGAAAACCCTTTTTTTCTAATTTTTTAATTTTTTTAGCGATTTTTCTTCCCTCTTCGGGGGAAAGAAAAAATCCAAATTTTTTGGCTTTAGCCAAAATGTTTGCCTTTCCAGAAAGCTCAGAGATGGTGATTTCTGGATAATTACCAACCAAAACCGGATCTATGTGTTGATAACTATTTTTCCATTTTAAAATAGCATCGGCGTGAACCCCTGCTTTGTGGGAAAAGGCGTTTGAACCAACAAAAGGTTGAAAGGGGTCTGGATTGAGATTGGCAATTTCTGCTACATACCGTGAAATTTCTGTTAAAAGACGAAGTTTTTCTTTGGACAAACAATCGAATCCCATTTTCAGTTGCAAATTTGGAATGACCTGAATCAAATCGGCGTTTCCGCATCTTTCACCGTAGCCGTTGACCGTTCCCTGCACCTGAACGACTCCTTCTTTTACTGCGGCCAGGGTATTAGCCACAGCCATGCCACCGTCGTTATGAGCATGAATGCCCAGGGGAACGGAAATTTTTCTTTTAACTTCTCTGACAATTTCTGCTACTTCCCAAGGCATCGAACCCCCGTTTGTATCACAAAGAATTATTCTCTCTGCCCCTCCTTTCACGGCTGCTTTCAAGGTCTCGAGGGCATAATTTGAGTTTGATTTAAAACCATCGAAAAAATGCTCAGCATCGTAAAAAATCCTTTTCCCTTTTGAAGAAAAAAACTGGCAACTTTTTCTAATAAGGGAAAGGTTTTCTTTTAAAGTGGCATTTAAAACCTTCTCTACTTGTAAATCCCAACTTTTTCCAAAAACGGTTACTACTTTTGTCCCTGATTTTAAAACGGTCAAAAAATTCGGGTCTTTTTCGGGTTCTACCCCCTTTTTACAAGTCATTGTAAAATCGCAAACGATAGTTTTTCCAAGATTGAGGTTTTTTACTTTCTGGAAGAATTCACTGTCTTTTGGGTTTGAACCTGACCATCCTCCTTCTATGAAATCAAAACCGAGCTCAGCCAATTTTTGAGCAATTTTTAATTTATCCGAAACAGAAAAAGAAATTCCTACCCTTTGGGCACCGTCTCTTAAAGTTGTATCATAAATTTCGATTTTCATTTTAAAAACCCCTTTCAGGGAAGGGGTATTTTGAATTTTTTAAATTATTAAAATTACCCCTTCCCCGAAAGAGGTTCGATAATGATGATAATATTTCTTTCTGGAAATCTAATTTTCATTTTCATTTCCAAGATAACAAACGCAAAATTGCTTGTCAAGATAGAAATTCTTCTTTTTCAAAAAATGATACAATAAATTTGAGAGCTTTAACATGTTTAAATTAAAGGCACCGTTTAAAGCAACCCCTCCCCAGAAAACGGCAGTTGAAAAGTTAGTAAAAAACCTAAAAACTGGTCAAAAGCACCACGTCCTTTTGGGTGTGACTGGATGCGGAAAAACTTTTTTGATGGCAAAAACGATCGAAAGTTTACAAAAACCAGCCCTCGTTATTTCACCCAACAAGACCCTTTGTGCTCAACTTTACCAGGAATTTAAAGAATTTTTTCCTGATAATGCTGTGCATTTTTTTGTTTCTTATTACGATTACTATCAACCCGAAGCCTACATTCCAGAAACCGATACTTACATCGAAAAAGATGCAAAGATAAATGAGGAAATTGATAGATTAAGGCATGCGGCAGTCCAAGATGTTTTGACGAGAAACGATGTCATAGTTTGCGCTTCTGTTTCTTGTATTTATAACATTGGTTCTCCTGAAGATTATCAAAAAGTTGCCCTAGAGATTAAGCCTGGGAAAAAAATAAAAAGAAAGGATTTTTTAGCCCATTTGACTTCCCTTGGTTATCAGAGAAACGATTACGAATTTTCGCCTTCGACTTTTAGGGTAAGAGGAAACACAATCGACATTTTTTTGGTTACCGGAAAAGAAATTTTAAGGGTTGAATTTTTGGGAGATGAAATTGAAAGAATTTTAATTGCCAAAGACCCGGTAAATTTACAATTTTCAATTTACAATTTACAATTTTCAATTTATCCAGCCCATTTTTGGGTTACCCCTCAAGAAAAATTAAAAATTGCCCTAGAAAATATCAGGTTGGAACTTCAAGAAAGGTTGGAAGAGTTAAAAAAACAAAAGAAATTTCTGGAGGCTCAAAGGTTAGAACAGAGGACAAATTATGATTTAGAACTGATCGAAGAAACCGGTTATTGTCATGGCATTGAAAACTATTCCAGACATTTGGAATTTAGAAAACCCGAAGAACCACCCTGGACCTTGCTGGATTATTTTCAAGAAGACCCTTTAATTTTTATCGACGAATCCCATTTAACCATCCCTCAGTTGAGGGCGATGGCCAACCAAGATAGGTCGCGAAAGAAAAGTTTGATTGAGTATGGTTTTCGTTTACCCTCTTGTTTAGACAATCGACCTTTAACTTTTAAAGAATTTAACCAAAAAGTTAAAAAGATAATCTACGTTTCGGCTACTCCCGACGAATACGAAAGAAAAAAAGCCGGAAAAAAATACATCGTCGAGCAGTTGATAAGGCCGACCGGTTTGCTCGAACCCTCGATCGAGGTGAGGCCGACTGAAAATCAGGTGAAAAATTTAATCTCAGAAATCAAAAAGAGAGTAAAAAAGAAACAGAGGGTTTTGGTTTTAACCTTAACCAAGAGGTTGGCCGAAGCTCTGGCCGATTATTTAAAGGAAGAAGGAATAACTTGTCAATGGCTTCATTCTGAGGTTAAGACCTTAGAAAGGCCTCAGATTTTAAAAGAGCTAAGAGAAGGAAAATACGACGTCTTGGTTGGAATCAACCTTTTAAGAGAAGGTTTGGATTTACCCGAGGTTTCCTTGATCGGGATTTTAGATGCGGACAAAGAGGGATTTCTGAGGTCAGAAACGACTTTAATTCAAACGATGGGGAGGGCGGCCAGACATCCCGAAGGCCATTGTATTCTCTATGCTGACAAAATAACCAAATCGATGAGAAAAGCAATCGCCGAAATCAAAAGGCGAAGAAAAATCCAGGCTGAATATAACAAAAAACACAAAATTACCCCTCGCCCGATTTTAAAACCGATAAGAGAATGGCCATTTCTCAAAAAGGAAAAGGAGATTTCCGCCGAATTTTGGATGGTCAAAGACGAAAAGCTTTTGGAAAAAGAAATGAAAGAGGCAGCCAGAAACTTAGATTTTGAAAGAGCGGCCCAAATCAGAGATTTGATAAAACAATTAAAAAAGTTGTCATCTCTCCAAAAAAGTGATAAGATTTAAAGGATTTCGATGGAACCAAAAATTACTTTTCCCTATTGGGGAAATTACACAATTTTCTTTGAGAGGTTTGCCAAAAAACTGGGGCTAGAAGTCATCCCCCCAGAAAGAACAGGCCCAAGGACAATCGAAAAAGGGGCAAAATTAGCCCCAGAAATGTATTGTTTTCCTTTAAAAGTGAACTTAGGAAATTTTTTAGAAACTTTAGAAAAAGGGGCAGATACCATTTTGATGGTCACTTCCTTGGGAGGTTCTTGCCGATTAAGATATTATGCCCTTGTCGAGGATAAGGTTTTAAAAGAAAACGGCAAAGAGGTAAATTTTATCGTCTTTGACCAAAATCTCTTTGACATCTACTCAAAATTAAAAGCAGTTTCAAAAGCCGGCTTTTTCAAAATCTTAGAAGCGACCGTTTTTTCTCTTTTTCTTTTGAGCTTTATCGAGGAGCTTGAAAAAAAAGCCCATTATTTGAGACCGAGAGAAATCGAGAAAGGAGACACCGACAGGGTTTTGGATTATGCTTTTAGAAGGTTGAGAGAAATCGAAAAATTTTCTGAACTTTGGAAATTTAGAAAGGAAGTCTTGAAAGAGTTAGACCAAATCAAAATTCAAAAAAAAGATGTGCCAAAAGTTGGTATCGTGGGTGAAATTTACACCGTTTCAGACCACGCTATCAATTTTGAAATCGAGAAAAAACTTGGCAATTTAGGGGTAGAAGTCAAAAGAGAGATGACCCTCCTTTATCATTTGAAAAAGAAAATATTTTTTAAAGATTTTTTCATCCAAAGGAAAATCAAAAAGTATTTGAAATCTGGTGTCGGAGGTCACGGCCGGGATGCAATTTATGAAATGCTAAAATATGTGAAGGAGAGGTTCGACGGAGTAATTCAGCTTTTGCCAGCAATGTGTGTTCCTCCTGAAACTGGAATAACAGTAGAAAACTATCTTCAAAAGCCAATTAAGGAGATAAAAATAGGTGAGAAAGTTTTAACTCATAAAGGAAGATTTAAAAAAGTAACTCAAAAATTCATCCGAAATTATCAAGGACCTTTAATAAAAATTGACTGCGGGGGAAAACTTTTAACGATTTTGGTTACTCCAGAACACCCTCTTTTAATGGTAAAAACCTTTATTAAGAATCACAAAAAAGAAATTCAAGAATTTGAATTTATTCCCGCTTCACAGGCTAAAAAAGGCGATTTTCTTGCCATTCCTATTCCAAAAGTGATTAAAAATAAAAAATACCTTATTTGGAATAAAAGTTATAATAGAAAGCCTAAATGGGAAGACATAAAAAAATTTCCTTATTCACCAGAATTGCTGAGAATGTTAGGATATTGGTTAGCTGAAGGGCATATTAAATATGAAAAATACAAATATAACCAAAATGCAAATAAAATGTATCCAAGAGGCATTGTTTTTTCTTTTTCGCCTCTAGAAAAAGAATATATTGATGATGTTATTACCATTGCAAAGAAAAATTTCAGAGTTGGGATTGCTCAATATTCTTCCAAGCCAACGACCCTATATTTGAATATTAACAATCGAAACTTAGCAGATATTGTTTATTTTTTATGTGGGTCGCACTGCGATCGAAAAGTTCTTCATTCTGATTTGATGAGTTTGAAACCCGAATTGGAGAAAGAAATTTTAAAAGGATTTTTTAGAGGTGATGGAAATCTTAGAGATGAATACGGGGAAACGACTTACCGTGGAGTAACTACTTCTTGGAATTTGGCCAACCAGCTTTTTTGGCTTTTGATTAGAAATAGAATTAAACCTTCTTTCTTAATTCAAAACATTAAAAACAGAAAACCTTCTTGGATGATTAAAATTGCTAATGCAGAGGGAATAAAAAGGTTAGGCGATGAATTAATAAAAGTTACTGAAAGAAAAAATAATGTTCGATTTAAGGAATTAGAGGATTATTTTTTAGTACCGATTAAAAAAATAGAAGTGGTGAATTATAAAGGGAAAGTTTACAATTTAGAAGTGGAAGATGACCACTCCTATGTAGCAAATTTCTTAGCAGTGCACAATTGTATGCCAGAAACTACAGTTAGACCTATTTTAGAGAAGATTCACCAAGAAACCGGAATTCCATTTTTATCTTTGTCTTTAGATGAACAAGTGGCTGAAGCCGGAATTGATACAAGAATTGAGGCATTTGTTGACGTGGTCAAAAATTATTATCATCAACGAGTATCGAATCAGTCGCGAATATACGAATATTCGTAAATTCGTAATAAATTCGTCATTCGCTGATTTCCATGAAAACATATTTAGGCATTGACATTGGTTCCCTTACCATAAAATTTGTTTTAATCGATGAAAAAGCGAACGTTTTGTATTGGACTTACGAAAGAACTGAAGGAAAGTTAATTGAGGCGATTCAAAAAGGATTGAGAAAATTGCGAGATTGGGCCGAAAAACACAATCCAGAAATTGAAATCTCTGGAGTGGGGACGACAGGATCTGGAAGATATTTGGCCGGAGTAATCGTCGGAGCAGATTTGATTAAAAACGAAATTACCGCTCATGCCAAAGGCGCCGCCTTTTTTGCTCCTGATGTCAGAACAGTTATCGATATCGGAGGCCAAGATTCAAAAATAATCATTTTAGAAAATGGAGTAGCAGTTGATTTCGCAATGAATTACCTCTGCGCCGCTGGTACAGGGAGCTTTTTAGATGCTCAGGCATTCAGGTTAGGAATTCCCATTGAAAAATTTGGAGAATTAGCCCTAATGAGCAAAAATCCGACAACTATTGCTTCAAGATGTACGGTGTTTGCCGAATCTGATATGATTCATAAACAACAAATCGGACACAAAATAGAAGATATTGTAGCTGGCCTTTGTCAGGGTCTAGTAAGAAATTATTTGGCAAACGTTGCTAAAGGAAAAAAGATTCTACCTCCGATTTTATTCGTTGGTGGAGTTTCAGAAAACGTTGGAATGAGATGGGCTTTTGAAAAAACTCTGGAGCAAGAAATTATTGTTCCAAAATATAACAAGGTGATGGGAGCTTTTGGAGTTGCACTTTTGGTCAAAGAAAATCCGCCAGAAAAAACTAAATTCTTAGGTTTTGAAATTTCCGATAAAGAAATAAAATGTACTTCTTTCATTTGTAAGGGTTGTCCAAATCAATGTGAAGTAATTGAGGCAAGAATTGAGGAAAAAGTTATAGCCCGTTGGGGAGACAGGTGCGGCAAATGGTCAAATTTGAAATATGATTGAAGAATATAAATTCGGTTCGATAACTGTCGATGGTAAAACTTATACTCATGATGTTGAAGTTCGTTGGACGGGTGAGGTTTTGAAATGGTGGAGAAAAGAAGGACACGTTTTCGATGTAGACGATGTAAAGAGGGCGGTGGAAGAAAACCCAGAAACGATTATTTTGGGAACAGGGGCCTACGGCGTTTGCAAAGTGACTCAAGGGTGTAAAGATTATATAAAAGAAAAGGGAATTGAATTGATAATTGATAAAACTGAGGAGGCGGTAAAAACTTTTAACATCATTTTAGAAGAGTCGAAAGAAGAAGAGGGAAGACAAAGAAAAGTCATCGGGCTTTTTCACTTGACATGCTAGTTTCTTTTGCTAAAATTAAACTGTCCTCTGTCGACATATTTAAGTAAGTTTCTTTTGAAACCCAATTAAGTGGCGACCGAGGTGAAAGGTCGCTTTTAAGTTTCATCGCGAATTTACACGAATAATTCACTAATTTACACGAGTCCCCTTTGCGTAAATTCGTGCCAAATTAGTGTGTATTCGCGAACAATATGACGTTCAAAAAATTCGAACGGAGGGGAAATTTCGGTCCTCGCCAGATGTTTAAAGGACACTGGAAATGCTCAGATTGTGGAAAAGAAATAACCGAATTACCATTCGAACCTTCTCCTGACAGGCCAGTTTATTGCCCTGATTGTTGGGCGAAAAGGAGAGCAGAGAGATTCAAGAGATAAGACCTCCTCAAGAAAACCGCCTAAAAAGGCGGTTTTCTGTTTATTTTTTAAAGATTTTTTTTCGGTTTTTTGCTCCAATCTATCTGATTTTCCTTTTTAGAAAAAACTTCCACATTTGATTAATCCCCGGCGGTTTAAGTAAATTCAAATGCTTCAGGGGATGGAGGGGAATTAACCTAAACTTAAAGGCTTTAACAAGATATTCCCTTAAACTCGCTTTTTTAGCTTTTTGAGCCAAAAATTAATCGTCTCCTTTCTCTCGTTATTTTTTATTTTCTGTCAATCAGAGGAATTTTGTTGAGGCTAAAGTGAAATTTAATTTTTTTATTTTTAGGAATAACTTTCTAAAAAGTCAATTTAGGCATTAATGTATGATACAATCAAAATATGACATATCCAAGTTATCTTAATCTTTCTCCAAAAGAACTTAATCTAAAAATAAAAAGACTGTTTAAAATCTTGGAACGGTGCGAACTTTGCCCAAGGAAATGCCAAGTTAATCGATTGAGGGGCGAAAAAGGGTTTTGTCAATTGGGATATTTACCGATGGTTTCTACCTTCCATCCTCATTTTGGCGAAGAATCTCCTTTAGTTGGAAAATCCGGTTCTGGAACAATTTTTATGACTTCTTGCAACCTATCTTGTGTTTTTTGTCAAAATTATGAAATTTCCCAATTGAGAATCGGTGAGGAAATTTCTTTTGAAAGGTTGGCTGAGATGATGATTGAACTTCAAAACTTAGGTTGCCACAATATTAATTTTGTTACCCCAACTCCTCAAGTTCCTCAAATTGTGAAGGCTTTGGAAATCGCAATAGAGAGAGGTTTAAAAATTCCATTAGTTTATAACACAAACTCTTACGATTCTGTGAAAACTTTAAAATTGTTAGATGGAATATTTGACATTTATTTGCCAGACGCAAAATATTCAGATGATGAAATCGCGAGAAAATATTCAAACGCCCCAAACTATTTTGAAATAATGAAGTCGGCGATAAAAGAAATGCACCGTCAAGTTGGCGACTTAGTAATCAATGAAGAAGGAATTGCGGTTCGGGGTTTAATAGTACGTCACTTAGTTTTGCCAAACAATTTAGCAGGTTCTGAAAGAATTTTTGAATTTATTTCAAAAGAAATTTCAAAAAATACTTTTTTAAACATAATGGATCAATACTGGCCAGCTTACAAAGCTTGTGAATATTCAGAGCTTTCAAGGAGAATTACCGAAGAAGAGTTCAAAAAAGCAATAAAGTTAGCAAAGAAATTTGGATTAGAAAGATTGTATTTTTAATTAAAAATTTAATGAAAAAATCTTTTTTAAATTCAATAATTTTTTTAATTTTTTGGATTTTAATTTTAACTCTTGTTTTGTTTCAAGTGCAAAAAACTCAAAGGGAAATTGAAAATTTAGCCTCTTTACCTCCACTATTTTTTGAAAGCAAAAGGGAAAAAATCATACTCCTTTTTGTCGGCGACATTATGTTAGACAGGGGAGTAAAGAACAAAATTAAAAATTATGGACAAGGGGATTTTAAATTTCCTTTTTTAAAAACCTCTCAATTTTTAAACGAAGCCGATCTCTTAATAGGAAATTTAGAAGGGCCGATTTCAGACAAAGGCAAAAAAGCAGGGTCTATTTATTCTTTTAGAATGGACCCAATGGCTTTAGAAGGATTAAAATTTGCCGGGTTTGACATTTTAACCTTAGCGAACAATCATATCCTTGATTACACCAGAGAAGCGATGGAAGATACAATTTTAAGATTAAAGGAAGCTGGCATAGATTTCGTCGGCGCAGGTTTAAATTTCAAAGAGGCTTGTTTTCCAAAGGTTAAAGAAACAAAAAACACAAAAATTGCCTTTTTGGCTTTTACAAACTTGGGTTCTTCTTTTTGGCAAGCAAAAGAAAATAGTTCTGGAATTTGTTGGCTCAACGAAGAAAATTTAAAAAAAGGCATTAAAGAGGCGAAAGACAAGGCAGATATTAGTGTTGTTTTGTTCCATTTTGGAGACGAATACAAAGAAAAAGCAAACTTAACCCAAAGATATTTCTCACATTTGGCAATTGACTTGGGAGCAGATTTGGTAGTAGGTCACCATCCGCATGTAGTTCAAGAAATCGAAAATTATAAAGGAAAATACATTGCCTATTCTCTTGGTAATTTCGTTTTTGACCAAAATTTCTCAAAAGAAACGATGGAAGGGATGGCGTTGAAGGTGTTAGTTGTGGGGAAAAGAATAAAAGAAATTTTCCCGATTAAGACTAAGCTCAATCGATATTTTCAAGTTGAATTAGTAAAATAAAATATGCTCTCCTTTTTCGGAAAAATTTTAATTTTCACTGGCGTCTTACTGATTTTAATCGGTTTAATTTTCTCTTCTAGCAGAAAAATTCCTTATTTTGGTCGACTTCCGGGCGATGTTTTGATTAGAAGAGAAAATTTTACTTTTTATTTTCCTCTCGGAACTTGTATTTTAATTAGCATTGTTTTCTCGATCATTTTTTATTTAATTTCTCGGTTTTTTAAATGATTAAAAATATTTTCATCACTGGATTGCCAGGTTGCGGAAAGACAACTTTGATAAAGGAAATCTTGAAAGAGTTAAAATTGAAAGCTGGGGGGTTCTTCACTGAAGAGATTCGAGAAAAAGGAGCGAGGGTGGGATTCAAAATTGTTACTTTAGATGGTGAAAAAGGAATTTTGGCACATAAAGACATCAAAAGTCCTTACAGAGTTTCGAGATATGGGGTAAATATAAAAGATTTAGAAGAAATCGGAGCTAAAGCAATCTTAAAGGCAATAAAAGAAAATAAAATTTGTGTTATCGATGAAATTGGGAGGATGGAAATGAAATCTGAGAAATTTAAAATGGTGGTTGAAACCGTCCTAAACAGTCCGATTTCAATTTTGGGGACAATTACAATAAAACCGAATTCGTTTTGTGATAAAATAAAACAAAGGAAGGATACAAAGGTTTTTTATTTGACGAGGGAAAATAGAGAGAAAATTAAAAAAGAAATTTTATGGCATTTTCAGAATTTACAAAAAAAGAAATAAAGGAAGTTTTTGAGATTTTAAAGAGTAGAGAAAGTGGTTTGAGCGAAGAGGAAGTTGAGGAAAGACAAAAAACTTATGGTTTGAACGAGATTAAAGGAAAAGAGGTCTCGGCAATTGAAATTTTTTTAAAACAATTAAAATCTCCTTTCTTTTACATTTTATTGATCGCAGCCATTTTGGCATTCCTTGTTGGAGAGAAAATCGACCCTCTTTTGATTATAATTTTTGCTTCTTTGAATGTAATTTTGGGATTTTCTCAAGAATACAGGGCTCATCGAGCTCTTTCTCTTTTGAGATCTTATTTCCCTCCGGATGTTAATGTTTTGAGGAATGGAAAAGAAAAAATAATTGATAAAAAATATTTGGTTCCGGGAGATATTGTTTTTTTGCAAACCGGAGACATCATTCCAGCAGATTTGAGAATTATTGAAGCAATGAATCTCTTAGTCGATGAATCGATTTTGACTGGAGAATCAGAACCTGTGGCAAAAATTTCAGAGAAATTGGGAAAGGAGACGAATCAAATTTTTGAAGCAAAAAACATTTTGTTTTCAGGAACTTCAGTAGTTTCGGGAAAAGCAAAGGGGATTGTTATTTCAACTGGAAGAGAGACCGAAATTGGGAAAATTGGGAAATTGATTGCGAAAATTGAAAAGCCGAGTTTGTATCAAAAAGAAATTTTAGATTTTTCAAAAGTAATTATCAGATTTGTCGTTTTAACCATTCTTCTCATTTTTATCGGTAACCTCTTTTTAAAAAAGCAGCAAAATCCAATTGATTTTTTAATCTTTTGTTTAGCTTTAGTGGTTGGGCTCGTTCCCGAAGCCCTTCCAGTTGTTATTGGAGTTTCTCTTTCAAACGGAGCTTTGAGGTTGGCAAAAAGGGATGTTTTAGTAAAAAGGTTAGAAGCAATTGGAGATTTAGGGAACATAGAAGTTTTGTGCACTGATAAAACGGGAACGATCACGGAAAATAAATTGACATTAACCGAAGTTTTTTCAAAAGATCAAGAAAAATGTTTAAACTTTGTCTTTTTCGCCTCTTCGCTTTTGGAAAAAGAAATCGATGTTGTTCAAAATCCTTTCGATTTAGCAATCTATGAGAAGGTAAAAGAAAAAATTAAAGATCTTAAAAAAGCGAAACTAATTTATGAAATTCCATTTTCTCCAGAAAGAATGCGAAACAGCGTTTTGGTTGAATTTGAGGGAAAGAGATGTCTAATCTCAATAGGAGCCCCAGAGAAAATTTTAGAAATTTCAAAGGAAAATAAAAAAAGGGGGATTTTGAAAATTGCAAGAGAAAAAGGAAAAGAGGGAAAAAGAATTTTGGCAATTGCCTTTAAAGAATTCAGTGGCAATTCATTTTCTGAATCAGATGAAAAAGATTTGGAATTTTTGGGAATTTTGTGCTTTTTGGATCCTCTAAAGAAAGATGCGAAAGAGATATTGAATTTGGCAAAAAGGTTGGGAGTTCAAATTAAAATTTTGACCGGAGATTCAAAAGAGGTCGCAGCTCAAATAGCAAAAGAAATTGGACTGATAAAAAGCGAAGAAGAAGTAATTTTAGGAAAAGATTTAGAAAATCTTCCAGAGAAAGAATTCGATGAAGCTTGCGAAAAATATTCAGTTTTTGCTAGGGTTTTGCCAGAGACAAAACTAAAAATTATAAAATCTTTACAGAAAAAATATGAAGTTGGATTTGTTGGGGAAGGGATAAACGATGCTCCAGCTTTGAAAGAGGCGAATGTCGGAATTGCAGTCAAAGGGGCGGCTGAAATTTCAAAGGAAGTGGCAGATATTATTTTGTTGAAGGATGATTTGAAAACGATAATCGAGGGGATAAGAAGAGGAAGAAATATTTTTTCGAACATTCAAAAGTATATTACAATAGCCTTATCTTCAAATTTCGGCAATATGTATTCAATGGCTGGAATTTCCTTAATTTTTCCATTTTTACCAATGCTTCCAACCCAGATTTTACTCGAGAACTTACTTTCTGATTTGCCATTAATTTCAATCGCTACCGACACTCTCGACCCAGAGGAATTGAGAAGGCCAAAAGCCCAAAAATTTTCCCAAATCGTTCCCTACATTTTTCTTTTAGCCTTAGTTTCTTCTTTGTTTGACTTCATTTTCTTTGGAATTTTCTTTAAACAAGGAGAAAAATCAATCCAAACCCATTGGTTTTTACTTTCTATTTTGACTGAATTGGTAGTCATTTTTTCAATCAGAACAAAAAAATTCTTCCTTTTTGCAAAATCTCCAAGCTCGATTTTAGTTTCTCTTTCAATTCTGGTTTTTATTGTTTCATTCGCTTTACCTTTCACAAAATTTGGCCAAAATTACTTCCATTTCATTTCCCCAACCCTCCCAACAATTTTAATCATAATTTCTCTTAGCCTTGCCTACCTTCTGTCAAACGAACTTGTAAAACATTTTTACTTTAGACATTATTTATTGACGAAGCCAAGTAATTAAATTTTGTTTTACTTCAAACCTTCCCTCGATGAATTTTTCGATCACCCAAATGTTTGTTTTACAATGATCGGTAATTTCAGAAACGCTTATCTGAGATTTTCCTGAGGCTAAAGCTAAGTAGGGTAAAATTTGGTCAGCCAAATGTTTATCTAGGCAGGCTTTGGTTTTTTCTTCTTTTAACAATTCAAACGCTGCTTCTTTCCCGACATCTTCTGCTCTCTTCCCCAGCTTTCCGAGGTTGTCGCTTCCAATGATTGCATTTTCAAATTCGGCGATTAGACAAATCTGGCTTCCCGGAGATTGGGTTTCATAATATTCGACTCTCTCTTCGATCGGTAAATTCAATTTTCCCAAAATTGCTTTCGCTCCGGCAATCTGTCTTTCTGCTACTTTTTTGTTTTTTAAAGAAAGCGAAGCTCCGGAAATTATCAAAATTTTTTTGAACTTACCTCTCTCGCTTAAATTGAGCGGTTTTAATCTCGCCGGGAAAATTTTTACTCTTAATTTTGCGCCACCTTCTGGATAATACCCTCTTTTTGAAATCTCGATTTCTGTCTTCACCCCCATCTTTTCTAAAGTTCTTAAAAAAACATACCTGAAATGGTCGATCGTCGGAGAAAAAAAGGTATCGGTCGCTCCCCCTTCAAAAGAAACTTCGACTGGATTGTTTGAAAAAAGGGAGGGAGGGATCAAAATTTGCAAAACTAAAGTGACCGCGCCGGCAGTCGGAATTTTGACCGAAATTTTTTCTTTTTTTATCTCGCCCGGATAGAATTTTATTTCCTCCGAACCTAAATAGTTTCCTTCCAGCTTCCCCTGACAAAGCTCGGCCAGGGCCTCGATTCCTAAAAGATGTTGAACCATCAGTCCCGGTTTTTCCCTTCTTTTTCTGATATTAAAAACCCGACAAGGAATTTTCTTCACCGCCCCCAGGGCAGTTGCCGTTCTTAAAATTTGCCCTCCGCCTTCTAAATAACTCCCGTCGATTTCGATCATTTTTTTATTTTAGTTTAACTTTTGAAAATTTTAAAATTTTTTCTCAATTGGGAAACCTTAGGAAGGGTCTTGACAAGGATTTTTGGGGGCTTAAAATTAAAATATGCATTCCCTAATCTTGACAATTTCTTTCATCCTCCCCACCATCAAAATGGTCGGCTATTTTGGCTGTGCTTTGAAAAAACATGTTCGGGGGGTTGGTAGGAGAAACTGAGAAAAAAATTAAATAAACCTGCCAAACTCCCCTGAAAAAGGGGATTTTTAACTTAAATGGAAAAAAAATTTTACCTAACCAAACAAGGCCTAGAAAGGTTAAAAAAGGAATACCAAATTTTGAAAGAGTTAAGATTGGCCAAGACCCGGGGTGAATCACCAAAAATGATCCACTCTGAGGACCTAGACCCAGAATACTTAGCTTTTAAAGAAGATTTAGAGTTTCTTCAGTCGAGGATAAACGAACTCGAATACATTTTGAACAATTACGAATTGATTAAACCTCCGCCAAAAGAAAAACAAGACACCGTTTGTTTAGGGGCGACAGTGGTCGTCGAAGTTGACGGACAAATCGACGAATTTCAAATCGTCGGCACTTTAGAAACAAACCCGGCCCTGGGCAAAATTTCCAATGAGTGTCCGGTGGGAAAGGCTCTTTTAGGTCATAAAGTTGGCGATGAAGTCGTCGTTTCTTCTCCGATAAACACCGTTTACAAAATCAAAAAAATAAAATATCTCTCTTCTTAGGCCTGATTCCGGATTTTTAACAATTTGTTTTTTAAAGCAAGCAAAAACCTTGCTGGTGTTTTATTTTTTGTTTAAAATAGAAATGTATGTGCGTTAAAGTAGGTCTTATCGGGCCAACAAATCTTTTGAAACTGAGCAAGTTGACCAAAAAACCAGTAAAATTTTTTTTAAAAAAAGCCGAAGAAATCGGAAAAATATTGGCTGAGGCTGGATGTGAATTATGGATAAACAGCGATAAGGGTATGGCCGAAAGAGTGGCGAGGTCATACAAAAAAAATAACGGAAAGAAACTGGTCATCCTTTTCCCGGTTAAGGGAGAACCCTGGCCCCATAAACACGCTAAGGCTTACATAAAAAACGCTGACTTTTTAAAAAAAGAACCAAATTGGTTTTGGACAAATTATGATGTTGTCACCCTGCCAGATTTTTGTCTTTGTCTTGGATTAAGTAGTGGAACTTTTAGCGAACTAGCTTATATTAAATGGAATTGCCAATTTGGGCGTGGAAAATTAAAAAGGTTGATTGTCATGAAAGAATTGTTGAGAGAGAAAAAAATACCCGCAGAAATTGAGACCGATGTAAAGAAAATCCTGATTTATCTCGAGAAAACCGAGGAGCTGAAACCCCTTTTGAAAAAATTAAAAGCCATCTGAATGGCTTTTTTAAAACGATGAAGGCCATTTTTAAATTTTTAATCGAAATCGGAAAATTAAGAGAGATCAAAAGAAAAGGAATAACTTTCTACGGAGTTAAAAAACCAGCCCGAACGAGCGACCATACTTTCAGGATGGCAATGATGGTTTGGCTTTTAAGCCAAGAGAAAAAATTCGACCTTCTTAAAGCCTTAAAGATGGCCTTAGTTCATGATATTTCTAAAGTTTTGACCGGCGACATCACACCCTACGATGGACTTTTACCCAAAGACAAAAAAGAAAGGGAGGAATTTGTAAAAAGGTGGCGACGACTACCGATGAAAGAGAAAGAAAAACGATATCTTGAGAAATTTCATAAAGAATATCAGGCGATAAAAAAATTGACCGAGAAACTACCCGAAAAACTAAAAAAAGAAATTCTCAAAGTGTGGCTTGATTATCATCAAGGAAAAAGTAAAGAGGCAAAATTTGTTTTTCAAATCGATATGGTAGAAAATCTTTTGGAGGCTTTTGAACATTGGAAGCAAAATAAAAATTTCCCTACCCAACCTTGGTGGGAACATACAGAAGAAGTGATAGACGATCCGCTCCTTTTGGAATTTTTAAAAGAAATCGAAAAAGAAGAAAAAAAATAAATTTATGGAAGAAATACTCAATTTTTTAATCGAGGTGGGAAAATTAAAAAAAATAAAAAGAAAGGGATGGGTATTGAGGAAAGTAAAAAATCCAGAAACGATCGCCTCTCACACTTTTCGGATGGCGATGATGGCTTGGCTTTTAGGAAAAAAGAAAATGCTTAACATAAACAAACTTCTCAAAATCGCTCTCATTCACGACCTCTGTGAAGTTTATGCCGGAGATACCACTCCCTACGACCCTCTCCTCAAAAATAAGAAAAAAATCGGAGAAATAATAAAAAAATGGCCGAGGTTTTCTAAAAAAGAGAAGGAAAAAATTTTTCAAAAAAAATATAAAAAAGAAAGCCTCGCCTTAGAGAAAATCATCTTAAAATTGCCCCCTTCGCTCAAAGGCGAAATCAAACATCTTTGGCAAGATTATGAAAAGGGTTTGAGCAGAGAAGGAAGATTTCTCAAACAAGTAGACCGAGTTGAAAATTTGTTACAGGCTTTGGAATACTGGCAAAAAGATAAAAAATTTCCGATCGGTCCCTGGTGGGTTCAGATAGAGGAATTGGTAGACGACCCACTTTTGATGGAATTTATAAAAGAGATGGAAAAGAAATTTCACAAAAAATGAAAAAAATCCTCAATTTTTTGGTTGCCCTCGGAGAACTAAAAAATAAAAAAAGAAGAGGGTGGGTGCTCCACCAAATAAAAGACCCAGAAACAACCGCCGAACATATTTTTCATTTGGCGATTTTAGTTTGGGTTTTAGGAGAAAAGAAAAAGTTAAACGTCGAAAGGGCAATCAAGATAGTCCTGATTCATGACCTTTGCGAGGTTTACGCACCCGACCTTACTCCCTATGACCCTCTTTTACCAAAAGATAAAAAGAAAATAATGGAAGTTTTAAAAAAATGGCCGCAATTTACTCCGGTGCTTAAGGTTAAAAAAGAAAAAGAAAAATCTAGACTGGAAAAAATGGGTATGAATCGCCTGGTGGCGAGCTTACCTCAAGATTTAAAAAAAGAAATAAAAGCCCTTTGGAAAGATTTAGAGAAAGGGTTAACAAAAGAGGCAAGGTTCGTTAAACAAGCTGACAAAGTAATAAATTTTTTTCAGGGGATGAGTTATTGGAAAAAATATGGAAAAATTCAACACAAACTTTGGATAAGATGGATAAAAGAGAACGTAGATGACCCGGTTTTACTCGATTTTGTAAAAGTTTTAGAAAATAAATTCTGTCAAAATAGCAAATGAAAAAATTTTGTGATTAAAGTCGGTTGTTGCGGGTTTCCGATAAACAAAAAAGAATACTTTAAAAAATTTTCCTTGGTTGAAATCCAATCAACCTTTTACGAAATTCCGGCAAAAATCGAAACCGCCAAAAAATGGAAAGAAGAGGCACCAAGGAATTTTGAGTTTACTCTTAAAGCTTTTCAAGTAATCACTCATGAGGCAAAAAGCCCAACCTACAAAAGATTGAAAAGAAAATTTGGAGACCCGAAAAACTACGGATTTTTTAAAAACACAAGAGAAGTTTTTGAGGCCTGGGAAATGACTAGAGAAATTGCCAAAGCCTTGGGGTCAAAAATCATTCTCTTTCAATGTCCTGGGTCTTTTAAACCAGAGAGAGAAAACATTGAAAATTTTAGGAACTTTTTTAAAAAAATTAGAGAAAGAAATTTCATTTTTGTTTGGGAACCAAGAGGAAACTGGCCAGGAGACTTGATTAAAAAATTATCTCAAGAATTAAACTTAGTCCATTGTGTTGATCCTTTTAAACAAAAATCTATTTTTGGAAAAATAAATTATTTTAGGTTGCACGGGAAACCGGAATACAATTTGAGGTACAAATATAAAAGCAAAGACTTAAAAGAGCTTTTGGAATTTTGCGATAAAAAAGAAAATTATGTTTTGTTTAATAACCTCAATATGTTTGAAGATGCGCAAAAATTTCAAAAATTATGCCAAAAGTTTTCATAGGAACATCAGGTTACATTTATCCCCATTGGGAGGGGATTTTTTATCCTGGAGATTGGCCAAAATCAAAAAAGCTCGAATATTATTCTCAGCACTTTGATACTGTTGAATTAAATAATACTTTTTATAGGTTACCAGGTGAAAAAGCATTCGAGGGTTGGCGAAAAAGAACTCCAAAAAATTTTATTTTTGCCGTAAAGGTTTCGAGATTTATTACTCATGTCAAAAAATTGGTAGATTGCAGCCAAGCTTGGAAAATCTTTTTAAAAAGGGCACTGATTTTGAAAGAAAAATTAGGCCCTTTTTTGTTTCAATTACCGCCATTTTTGAAAGCAGACCCAAAGAAATTGAAAGATTTTTTAAACTCGATCACTCAACCACTTGGCCACTCAGTCACTCGACCACTCAGATTCGCTTTTGAATTCAGAAATGAATCTTGGTGTAAAGAAGAAATCTATGAAATCTTGAGAGAAAAAAATTGTGCTTTGGTAATAGCCGATTCCCCTTCTTGGCCAAAAGTTTATCAGGTGACGGCCGATTTTGTCTATCTCAGAATGCACGGTTCTAAAATTTTGTTTGGTTCAAAATATACAAAAAAAGAGTTAGAAAGTTTAGCCGAGAGGATAAAAAAATGGGGAAAGCAAAACCTAGAGGTTTACGTTTATTTCAACAACGACGTTCGAGGGTATGCCATAGAAAATGCCAGAGAACTTAAGCAGTTGATTTTTGGAAAGAAAAAATCTAAAATTCAAAGATGACCTACCAACCCCCAAAAATCGAACCTAAGTGGCAAAGGTTTTGGGAGAGGAAGAAATTTTATTTGGCCAAGGATTTTTCAAAGAAAAAAAAGTATTACGTTTTAATTGAGTTTCCTTATCCTTCTGGAGAAGGGCTCCACGTCGGCCACGTCCGCTCTTATTCTGCAATGGATGTTATCGCCAGGAAAAGAAGGATGGAAGGGTTTAACGTTTTGTATCCGATCGGTTGGGATTCTTTTGGCCTACCAACCGAAAACTATGCTTTACGAACCGGCATCCATCCGAGGGTTGCCACCGACCGAAACATCGCCAATTTTAAAAGACAATTAAAAAGCTTGGGTCTCTCTTTCGATTGGTCAAGAGAGATAGACACTTCTGAGCCAAGATATTACAAATGGACTCAATGGATTTTTTTAAAGCTCTTTGAAAAGGGGTTGGCTTATCAGGCTGAAATCCCGATCAATTTCTGTCCTCAGTGCAAAATCGGTTTGGCTGATGAAGAGGTGGTCGGAGGAAAACACGAAAGATGCGGAAAAAAAGTGATCAAAAAAACTCTTAAGCAATGGATGCTAAAGATTACCGCCTATGCCGATCGTTTGATCGAAGATTTAAACAAGGTTGATTTTTGGGAAAAGATAAAAATCCAACAAATGAACTGGATTGGAAGGAGCGAGGGGACTGAGGTTGATTTCCCGGTTTTGGATTTGAAAAAGAAAATCAAAGTTTTTACGACCAGGGTCGATACCATTTTTGGCGTCACCGCTCTCGTTTTGGCTCCGGAAAATCCCCTGATTCTAGAAATAAAAGAAAAGGTCGAAAACTGGCCTGAGGTCGAAAAATATATCAAAAAGGCAAAAGAAAAAAGCGAATTTGAGAGAACTCAACTTGAAAAAATAAGGACCGGAGTTCCTTTAAAAGGAATCTTTGCCCAAAACCCTCTCAACAAAGAAAAAATTCCGGTTTGGGTAGCAGATTACGTCATCGGAACTTATGGTGGTGGGGCGGTGATGGTTGTTCCGGCCCACGATAAAAGGGATTTTGATTTTGCCAAAAATTATGGGTTGCCGATAAAAAAAGTGATCGAGGGAGGAAAGGATCTACCTTTTGTCGATTACGGGACCTTAGTAAACTCTGGAGAATTTTCTGGTTTGAGCTCAAAAGAGGCGATGGAAAAGATCACCGGTTGGTTAGAAAAAAGAGGGTTAGGAAAAAAATCGGTTCAGTACAAACTAAGAGATTGGGTTTTTTCAAGACAGCATTATTGGGGAGAACCCATTCCTCTGGTTTTTTGCGAAAATTGCAAAAAAAGGATTGAAAGCGGAAATTATAAGAAAAATGAATTTAGCCAAGGAGAAATTTTAAACCCGGGTTGGATAGCCCTGCCTGAAAAAGAGCTTCCTTTAAAATTACCCTATCTTAAAAAATACCAACCGAGTGGAACCGGAGAATCGCCCTTGGCTCTTGTTTCAGAATGGGTAGAGACGAAATGCCCAAAGTGCGGTCATCTCGCCAAAAGAGAAACCGATACCATGCCAAACTGGGCTGGGTCAAACTGGTATTTTATGAGATATTGCGACCCGAAAAACGACAAAAAGTTGGCCGATCCCAAAAAATTAAAATACTGGCTTCCGGTCGATTGGTACAACGGTGGGATGGAACACACGACCCTCCATTTGTTATATTCAAGGTTCATCTACAAATTTCTGTATGACATAAAAGTTGCCCCAACTCCAGAACCTTACCAAAAAAGAACTTCTCACGGGATCGTTCTGGGAGAAGATGGAAGAAAAATGTCAAAATCTTTCGGCAACGTCATCAACCCAGACGAGATCATCAAAAAATACGGTGCCGATACCCTTCGGGTTTATGAAATGTTTATGGGTCCTTTCGATCAGACGATCGCCTGGTCGAGCGAAGGGGTGAAAGGAGTTTTTAGATTTTTGAACCGAGTTTGGAATTTGGTCTTAGAGTGCCGAAAAAACAAAAAGAGTAGCCAAAGGGCGATTAAAGAAATCCACAAATTGAACAAAAAAATCGAAGAAGATTTGGAAATGATGAAATTTAATACCGCCGTTTCCGCTTTTATGGAATTTTCTAACTTTGCCAACTCCAACAAAAAAGAAATTGGCCGAGAAGTAATCGAAAGGTTTTTGGTTTTGTTGGCTCCTTTTGCTCCTCATTTGAGCGAAGAACTTTGGCACCAGCTCGGTCATAAAACCTCGGTTCACAAGCAGAAATGGCCTAAATGGAACCCAAGGCTGATCGAGGAAGAAAAAATTACTTTAGTTATCCAAGTTAACGGGAAAATAAGAGATAAAATAGAGGTCAGGGCAGACATTTCTGAAAGAGAGGTAAAAGAGTTGGCCCTTTCTCAAGAAAAAATAAAGAAATGGATCGGAGGGAAAGAAATAAAAAAGGTCATTTTCGTTCCCCAGAGATTAATCAACATCGTTGTCTAAAATGTCGGGAATCGTCGGTTATCTCGGTAAAAAAGAGGCCCTTCCCATTTTGCTCGAAGGGCTAAAAAGAGAGAGGTACAAAGGTTATGATTCAGCCGGGGTAGTTGTTTTAAACGAAAAAGAAGCGGTTTTGGTGAAGGCGGTGGGAAATTTGGAAAATTTGGAAAAAAAGCTGAAGGGGCAAAAAATCGAAGGAAAAATCGGGCTGGGTCATTTAAGATGGGCTTCCCACGGCAAGGTCAAGGAAAAAAATACTCATCCTCTATTTGATTGTAAAAAAGAAATTTTTCTAGTTCACAACGGAATAATTGAAAATTACAAAGAATTAAAAGAAAAACTGATTAAAGAAGGTCATAAATTTTCAAGCGAAACTGACAGCGAAGTGATTTCTCACTTAGTCGAAAAATATTTTCGGGGAAATTTAGAGGAAGCGGTGAGAAAAACGATAAAAGAGATCAGAGGAGCTTATGCCTTTGCTCTAGTTTCAAAAAAAGAGCCTCAAAAAATTGTCGCCACGAAAATTTCCTCTCCTTTATTTTTAGGAATAGGCAAAGATGAATTCTTGATTGCCTCAGAGCCAACGGCAATTTTAATCAGAACGAAAAAGGTGATAAATTTAGAGGACGGCGAAATCGTCGTTTTGAAACCAAACGATTTTTACATTTTAAAAGAAAAACCGGTGGAAACAATCGAATGGGACTTAAAGAATGCGGAAAGAGGACCCTATCCTCACTTCATGATAAAAGAAATTTTTGAAGGGCCAGAAGCAATCGAGAACGCGATGAAAGGACGTTTGGTCCTTGAGAAAGGAACGGTGAAATTTGGAGGTTTGGACCCCCTGGAGGAAAAATTAAAAAAGGTCGACCGGGTAGTTTTAATCGGATGCGGAACTTCTTTTTACGCAGCCAAAATCGGGGAAACGATGTTTCAAGAATATGCTGGTCTCGAAGCAAGAGCTGAAATCGCTTCAGAATTTAGGTTAAAAAAACAAATTTTAGATAAAAACACGGTCATCATCTCTGTTTCCCAATCTGGCGAAACCAGCGAGACCCTAGCCGTCCTCCGAGAGATAAAGAAAAAAGGAATTTTGAATTTGGGGATAACGAACGTGGTCGGGTCTTCCCAAACGAAAGAGACCGAAGCCGGGATTTATCTTCGGGCCGGACCAGAAATAGCCGTTGCCTCAACTAAAACCTTTTTGGCCCAAATCGTCGTCTTGGCCATGCTTACGGTCTATTTCGGAAGACAAAGAGAAATGTCTCTAGCGACCGGAAGAAAAATCATTTCCGAGTTGTTAAAAATACCTAATTTCGCCAAGGAGGTTTTAAAAAGATCTTTTCAAATCGAGAGACTGGCCAAAAAATATCGAAAATTTAAAAACTTTTATCTCCTCGGAAGAAAATACAATTTTCCGGTTGCCTTAGAGGGGGCTTTAAAATTAAAAGAAGTGACCTATTTACATGCCGAGGGAATTGCCGGCGGAGAATTAAGGCACGGGCCGATGGCTTTGATCGACAAAAATTTTCTCACCATCGCCCTTTGCCCTTTAGATTCGGTTTATGATAAAATGATCTCGACCCTTCGCGAAGTCAAACAAAGGAAGGGATCGGTCTTGGCGATTGCGACAAAAGGAGACAACAAAATTAAAAAATTAGCCGACGAGGTGATTTACATTCCCAAGACCTTAGAAATGTTGACTCCGATAATCTCTGTCATTCCTTTGCATTTGTTTGCTTATTATCTGGCCACTTTTTTGGATCGGGAGGTCGACCGACCAAGAAACCTGACGAAAAGCGTTAGGTTTGAATAACTTTAAAATGTTAAAAGATTTTTCAATTTTAGTTGGGGGAGAAGCCGGACAAGGTTCAAGAGCGGCGGCGAGAATTTTGGCCGAAATTTTTAATTTTTTAGGTTACGACGTTTATGTTTACGAGGATTACCAGTCTTTGATCCGCGGGGGGCATAATTTTTCAGAAATCAGAGTCAGCGAAAATGACCTTCAGTCTAGAAAGGAAAAAATCGATTTTCTTTTGGCCCTGGATCAAAAGACGGTCGACCTTCACCAAAAAAATTTAGGAAAAAATGGCATTTTAGTTTTCAACCGCGACAAAGTTTCTTTTAAAAACGGAATCGGAATTCCGGCAGAAAAAATCGTCAAAGAAATAGCCGGAGAACCGATAATGGTCAACACCGTTCTAATTTCGGCTTTTTCAAAGATCATCGGCCTCGATTGGGAAGTTTTAGAAAAAATTCTAAAAAAGGAAATAAAACACGAGATAGATTTAAATTTAAAAATCGGGAAAAAAGCTTTTGATGAGGCAAAAACTTTACTGAAAGTCAGAAAACTAAAAAAGAAACCAAGGCTCCTCCTGAGCGGGAACGAAGCCACCGCTTTAGGAATGGCAAAGGCGGGTTTGAAATTTTATTTTGCTTATCCGATGACCCCGGCGACTTCGATCATGAATTATTTGGCCAAAAGAGAGGATTTAGGAGTAAAAGTCATCCAGCCAGAAAACGAAATTTCGGTGGTTAACATGGCTTTGGGAACGGCCTTTGCCGGGAAAAGGGCGGCGGTCGGAACTTCCGGTGGGGGGTTTGCCTTGATGGTCGAGGCCTTGAGTTTGGCCGCTCAGTCTGAAACTCCAATTTTGATCGTCGAAAGTCAAAGAGCTGGACCTTCAACCGGAATGCCAACCTACAACTTACAAGGAGATTTACTTTTTGTTTTGAGCGCTGGCCACGGTGATATTCCAAGGTTTGTTATTGCCCCGGGAGATGCTGAACAATGCCTTTTTTACTCTGCCCTAGGATTAAATTTGGCCTGGAAATACCAAACGCCAGTCATTTTGCTTTTAGACAAGGATGTTTCTGAAAATACCTTTTCAGTTAATGAAAAAATTTTTACAAAAATTGAGGAAGAAGAACCAATTTTGTGGAATAAAAAAGAAGAATACAAAAGATACAAGATTACCAAAAACGGAATTTCCCCCTTAGCTTTTCCCGGAGAAAAGAAGACGGTTGTTAAATCAACAAGTTACGAGCACGATGAGTTTGGGATTACCGTCGAATCAGAAGAAGCGGTTAAAATGCAGGAAAAAAGATTGAGAAAATACGAAACGATGAAAAAAGAAGTTGGGAAATTACCCACCGTCAAAGTTTACGGAAACAAAAATTCAAAAATCGCCTTGATTTCCTTCGGGATTTCAAAAGGAGCGGCAAAAGAGGTTGCCGAGAATTTAAAAATAAAACTGGTCCAACCAATCATTATTGAACCCTTTCCCAAGAAACAGATAGAAAAGGCTTTAAATGGAGTAAAGAAAGTTTTTAGTGTGGAGTTGAATTCGACTGGGCAGATGGCCAAAGTTTTAAATCAAAACGGAATAACGGTCGAAGGAAAAATTTTAAAATACGACGGCCGGCCATTTTTGGCCAAAGAAATAGAAGAAAAATTAAAAAAATGGATTTAGAAACTTATTCCCAAAAAACTTGGTGTCCGGGTTGTCCTAATTTTGGGATTTTGGAAGCAGTAAAAAAAGCGATTTCAGAATTAATTGAAGAAGGGATACCAAAAGAAAATTTTGTTTTGACTTGTGGCATTGGTTGTCATGGGAAAATTGTCGATTACTTAAATTTAAACTCTTTTTACGGCTTACATGGGAGATGTCTTTCTACCGCCCAGGGGATAAAGCTGGCCAACCCAAATTTAAAAGTGATCGCCTTTGTCGGAGACGGCGATATTTACAACGAAGGAATTTCCCATTTGATTCATGGCGCAAAAAGGAACTCAGACATTACCGTTTTAGTCCATGACAACCGGAATTTTGCCTTAACTGTTTCCCAGTTCACCGCCACTTCTCCCAAAGGGTTTAAAGGAAGTTCCACCCCAAAAGGTTCGGTCGAAGAACCTTTCAATCCTTTAGACTTGATGTTAACTTCCGGGGCGACTTTCCTTGCTCGGGGGTATGCTTTAAAGATCGACCATTTGAAAGATTTGATCAAAAAAGCAATTCTCCACAAAGGTTTTTCTTTTTTAGAAGTTTTACAACCCTGCCTTACCTTCTTTGACAACCGGAAATTTTATCAAGAGAGAATCTACGAAATAAAAGGTCCTTTTTCCAAAGAGGAAGCGCGAGAGAAAATTTCAGAATGGGATTATAAAAACGATTCTTCAAAAATTCCCATCGGCCTTTTTTACCAAGTTGAAAAACCAACTTTTGAAGAATTAATTCTCCAAAATTAAACTCTTTCGATCCTTGCCCCCAGTTTTTTTAGTTTTTGATCGAAATTTTCATAACCTCGGTCGATTTGTTCGATTCCCAAAATTTCTGATTTCCCTTTGGCCGCCAGGGCGGCCAAAACCAAAGCCGCTCCCGCTCTAATGTCTGAAGCGTTTAGTTTGTTTCCGCTCAGTTTTCTTTTTCCAAAAATTAACGCTCGGTGAGGGTCGGTAATTTCGATGTCTGCCCCCATTTTTCTCAGTTCTTGTAAATGTTGAAACCTGTTTTCATAAAGCGGGTCGTGAACTAAACTTTTGCCTTCGGCCTGGGTTAACAAAACCGAAATCTGGGGTTGCAAATCGGTTGGGAAACCAGGGTAGGGAAGAACCTGGATTTTTGTTGGCTTAAATTTCTTTGAGGGGAAAACCAAAATTTCATTTTTCAAAACTCTAAAGTTTACCCCGATTTCTTCCATTTTTTCTAAAAACATCGTTAAGTGGTCGGGTTCGATATTTTTTATTTTTCCTTGTCCTTTAGTGAGAGCAAAGGCGATTAAAAAAGTTCCGGCTTCAGTCCAGTCTGGGCAAATTGTAAATTCTGCCCCCTCAAGTTTTTTCTTTCCTTCGATTTCGATGGTATGGGTCCCTATTCCTTTGATTTTTACCCCCATTTTTTCTAAAAATTTTCCTAAGTCTTGAACCTGGGGTTCGGTCGCGGCGATTTCGATTTTCGTTTTTCCTTTGGCTAAGGCGGCCAACATCATTGCGTTTTCGGTGGCGGTGACCGAAAATTCTTTTAAGACAATTTTTTTTCCTTCAAAATTTTTTGGTCCTTCAAAAAAATAAAACCCACCCCTTTCTTTAACTTTCACGCCAAAATTTCTGAAAAGGCCGAGGTGGGTGAAAATCGGTCTTAAACCTATTTTATCTCCGCCAGGGTGGGGTACTTTCAATTTTTTAAACCTAACTAAAAGAGGAGGGATCAACAAGACAGAAACCCTCATTTTTTCAAACAAACCGAAGGGAATTTTTTCCGGGTTGATATTTTCCGGGCTTATTTTTATTTTCCTTTTTCCTAGCCATTCGATCTTTGCTCCGATTTCTTTTAAAATTTCGATTTGGTCCAAAACGTCTGAACAAAGGGGAAGGTTATCGATCAACGACTCTTTTTCTGAAAGTAAAGCGGCGGCTAAAATCGCTCCGGCTGAATTTTTGTAACCGGAAATCTCAACTAAACCAGAAAGGGAAACCCCACCCTTGACCAAAAATTTATCTGCCATATTTTACTTTAACCAATTTTTTCTCTTTCAACAAATTTTGACTTCTTTTAGCAAATTTTTTAAACTAGAAGAATGAAAATCAACCCTTACATTTTTCGGGCTTACGACATCAGAGGGATTTACGGGAAAGATTTGACCGAAGAAGTTTTCCAAAAAATCGGTTTTGTCTTAGGAGAGAAAAAAAAGAAATTTTTAGTCGGTTACGACATCAGAAAATCTGGAGAATCTTTAGCCTCGGCTTTGATTTCTGGTTTAAACAAGAAAAGAGCGAAAGTCTTTTTTACTGGCCGAGTTCCTTTTGGCCTTTGTTTTTTTTCTGGTTTTAAGTTAAAAGTTGAAAAAACTATTTTTATCACCGCTTCCCATTTACCCCCTGAATGGAACGGTTTGAAAATAAATTTCGGCGACGGAGAACCGATTTCCCAAAAAGAAATCGAGAAAATAAAAAAAATGGTTTTGGAGATAGAGGAAAAAGAACTAAAGTTTGAGAAACCAAAATTTAAGAAAGTAGACTTTAAAAAAGAATACATCAAAACCCTCTCGGAAAAATTTCCTTTGCTCAAAGGGAAAAGGTTAAAAATCGTTTTGGATTGTGGAAACGGCTCTTTGAGTTTTCTTGCTCCAGAAATTTTTAAAAAATTTGGTTTTAAAACAATCGAGCTTTTCTGCCGACCGGACCCAAGGTTTCCCAATCGTCCTTCTGAGCCAACTTTTGAGGCCACAAAAAAACTAAGAGAAAAAGTTTTAAAAGAAAAGGCAGATTTTGGCGTTGCTTTTGATGGCGACGGAGACAGAGCGGTAATCGTTGACGACGAAGGCCGATATTTGACCGGAAACCAGCTTGGGATTATTTTGGGAAAAGAATTATTAGAAAATTCAAAGAACAAAAAGATCGTCAAAACCGTTTCTTGTTCGATGGCTATTGAGGAAGAGTTGAAACCCTTGGGGGCAAAAATTTTTGAGGTTCCGGTCGGCCACACTTGGGTAATCAGGAGTTGCAAAGAAAAAAAAGCCATTCTGGGAATCGAAGAAACAAGCCATATTGTGATGCCAGAATATTTCTTGTTCGATGACGCCGTCTTGGTTCCCCTAAAAGTTGCCGAAATTCTCCTGAAAGAAAATAAAAAATTGTCAGAAATCGTTTCTCAGATCAAAATCTATCCTTCGGAAGGAATTGAGTTTGAATGCCCAGATGAAAAAAAATTCAAGGTGATGGAAAATTTAGTCAAAACATTCAAAAAAAAGTATAAAAAAGTAAATACTTTAGACGGGGTAAAAGTGATTTTTAAAGACAGTTGGATTTTAATCAGGGCTTCGAACACTTCACCAAAAATCAGGCTTTATTTGGAAGCCAAAAACGAAAGGAATTTAGAAAGGTTAAAAAGAGAGTTTACCGCGATTTTAAAAAAATGTATCCAGTCGTCCTTTTAGCTGCCGGAGAAAGTTCAAGGTTTTGGCCTCTGAACTCAAAACATAAAACCCTCTTTTATTTGATGGGCAAGCCTTTGATTTGGTGGACGATAGAAGGGATAAAAAGGGCGAAGATAAAAAAAGTTTTTATCGTCCAATCACCAAAGCGAGACATCGAGGAAGAGCTCAAAAAAAATAAAATCGATGGTTTAAAAATTAAATTTATCACCCAAGAAAAACCATTGGGAACGGGCAACGCCCTTTGGCAGGCAAGAAATTATTTAAAGAGCGATTTTTTTGTCCTTAACGCTGACGTCTTAAACACCAAAGAGATCCTTGAGATGATGAAGAAAAAAATAAAAAAAGGAACTTCCCTTTTGGCCGGTCAAAAAACAAAAACCCCAGAGATCTTTGGGATAATGAAATTGAAAGGAGAAAGAATTTTAGAGATCGTCGAAAAACCAAAAAAAGAAAAAGCACCATCAGACATTAAAGTTGTTGGGATTTACTTTTTGAAACCAGTATTTTTTGATTTTTATAAAAAAGTAAAAAAGCACATTTACGATTTTGAAGACGCCCTTTCCCTTTACGTGAAAAAAATCGAAACTCGGGTGGTTTTAGTAAAAGGAAAAGAAGAAGAAACCCCCTCTTTCCTCAAGTATCCCTGGCATCTTTTCAATTTTAGAAAGTACCTTTTTGACCGATTTTTAAAACCAAAAATCGAAAAGGGGGCAAAAATTTCAAAGGACGCCATCATCCAAGGCAAGGTTTTCATCGGCCGAGGAACAAAAATTTTGGAAGGGGCGATCATAAAAGGCCCTTGTTACATTGGGAGAAAATGTCTTGTCGGAAACAATTCTTTGGTGAGAGAATATACCAACTTAGAAGACGAAGTTTTGATCGGTGCTTTTGCCGAGGTCACTCGTTCGATTTTCCAAAAAGGGTCAACTACCCATTCTGGTTTTTTTGGTGATTCGATCGTCGACCAGGGAACAAAAATCGGGGCGGGAACGATCACCTCAAACGTGAGGTTAGATAGGGGAGAGATCTTTTCCGAAGTGAAAAAAGAAAGGATTGCCACTGGATTGAAATCTTTCGGGACGGTCATTGGAAAAAACACTTACATCGGGACAAAAGTAAACATCATGCCAGGAAAATTTATCGGGTCTGAGTGCAAAATCGGTCCCAATTCCTTGGTTATCAAAAACATTGAGGACAAATCCTATTTCTATCAAAAGTTTTGAAATTAATTTTTGTTTTCGTTTTCTTCGCTCAAAATTTTATTAAGCTGGTGAGAAAGAAAGACAATGATAAAGGTAACAACTAGGGCATAAAAAAATTTTCCCATCAACGCCTTTCTTTGAGGAAAAATCGCCTCAAAAAAACTTTTCATCGCTTCGTTCCAGGCCAAGGCAGCGACAAAAGTAAAAGCCGCCAAAACGAGTTCCAAAGTTTTCCTTTTCAATTCTTTTTTTAAAATCTCGGCCTCTTTTTTTATTTTTTTCAGCGGTTTGATTATTTCTTCCGTCATTTTTGGGAAAATTTTTTATTAAAGTAGTTACTCATTTTCTATAAAGCAATCATAACTCATTTTAGAATATTTTTCAACATAAAAAAACCTCTCGCGAGATTCGGAGAAACGAATCTGTGAGAGGTCGATATGACATTAACCCCAAATTTCCCTTATTCTCTCCTGGACAAATTTCTCGACCTCTTCGTTTACTTTTTCCCAAACCCCCGAGAGCGATTCTCGCATCTTCCTTTTCCACTCTTCTAGTTCTTCTTTAAAATTTTCTTTAAAATCTTCGTCAAGATATTCCTCATCTTCGTCGACTTCTGCAAAGAGTTCTTCCCTGCGAGAGATCAGAATGTCTATCTGCTTCTCAACCAATTCTTCCACATACTCTTT
>Ga0315298_1000946_pt1 | contig 55225 bp, 46 predicted proteins | sample WHS_1_MG_FD_203077 | JGI IMG/M metagenome (GOLD analysis project Ga0315298, IMG submission 203077) | Extremophilic microbial mat communities from Washburn Hot Springs, YNP, Wyoming, USA - WHS_1_MG | ecosystem: Environmental > Aquatic > Thermal springs > Hot (42-90C) | place: USA: Wyoming... | reverse complement strand
TTCACAATGTAAATGAAATAAATGAGATTTCGGGCAAGTATGGAAATCCCGGTATGGTTTTAGCAATTCAGGTCAGCATGACAACAAAACCAGAAGCATTAATTTCACTTGACAGAAAATTATACTCCAAGCGTGAACAAATTTTGAGGGATAACAGCAACATTGAACTTCCAAATATATGGATAGTGCCTTTATTTGAAGATATTGACTCAGTAAAAAATCTTGAAGATTATTTGAATAAAATCTGGGAATATTCCAATCAAAGTAGAAGAATGAATCAAGAAACTCATGAACGATTTGCAGAGATAATTACAGAAGTTTTTGTTGCTGGTTCGGATTTAAGTCAACAGGTGGGACAACCTGCAGGAATGAATCTTTTCAGAGAAGCAAAATTTGAATTGATGAAATGGGCTGCATCTCATAATTTGATTGGGAAAATAAGAATGAAAATGGGAAGTGGCGAACCAATGCAGCGTCAGGGCGGTTATTATTCGAATGTTGCAGGTCAGCCGGTATTTATAAAATCTGATGATACTTCAAAAAGATTTTCAAAGTATCTTGAAGCTTCAACAAAACGAAGTACTGATTATGCTTCTACTCCATTGGTGGGTGTTTTTTCTTGCAAAGACTTGCTTACTTTTCAAAGCAATCTTTCTGAAAGAATTAGATATTTATCTGTAAAAGATTTTGCTAAACTTTTATACCATGTAAAAGAAACTCAAAAATTTTATAGAGAAGAAATTTTAAGAGCAGGTGAACCTCTTTCTGAAACAAGACTTCAGTATAAAACAAGAGGTTTGCAGGAGTTAGAAAGATTAACTATCGGCAAAAGAGATTCTATTTATGATGAATTTTTGAAAATCTATACAGAAAACTTTCGTCAGATATTATACGGAAGAGAAGAAGATGTTGTTGGCATTCATATCATTTCCTATTTTATTGGAAGAACAATTCCAGCATTAAGAGATAGACCTACAGTAAGACCCGGCCAGGGTTCTGGTGAATTAATTGGCCAGAAAATTCTTGAAAGAATTGCAGGAACAATTCCTTTTGCCCGTTATGGAAGTCTATTGAGAGCTATTGCTCATAATCAGTCACAAACAATGATTCTTGGTATAAATCAATTGACTACCGGTTTATTCAGAGCATTGAATAATTTTTCACAAAAAGAATTTCCAGAAGGAGAATCTGAAAGTTTAATTCTCGATAGAATTCTTCCTAATCTGCCAGTTTATGAAATTCTTCATACTCTAAGAATTTATCATGATGTTAATTTAACTTACCTCAGCAAACTTGAAAAAGCATTTCCAGCAGGTAATTCTGCATTAATTGCTTTGCGAGAAGATATTGACTCATTTTATAAATATTTACCAATGTTCCAAAAAGAATTATTGAGAAGACATGGACTTGATGTAACAGAATTTTTTGATAAAGACAAATTTATTCCAGATTTGCTTCCAACTCTTAGACCAGATGTTGCAGTATTGCTTCAACCAAACTTTTTCAATACAAACCTTGATGATTTGTTGAAACTAATTAATGGCAACATCGATAAAGAATGGATTAAAGAAATTGAAAAATTGCTTTTGATTCCGGTTGAAATATCGAAATGGAGAGCAAAGATATGGGAATTCTTAGAAGAACCAATTTTTCAACGAGTTGCAAGTTTTGTTGAATTGGCTATCGCACTTAATTCATTATCTTCGAATGTACCTGTTAAAGAATATTTATTTACTCCGAAAAAATTAAAAGTATCACCTCGTTTATTAACAACGGCTTCTTTTGACGACAATATGCAACAATTTTTGACTGCAGCATTTGAATATCTTTCTATAATTTCTCAGGGAATGACAGAGGTGCCAATAAATATTATTCGTGCACTGAAAGAAGTTGAATCAATAATAAAAATTGAAGACCAGCCGTTGAGTCCTAAAAATCAGGAACTATTAAGATTTTATTTGCTTCAAATTGCAAGACTTGCCGGTGAAAATGGCTGATAGTTTAATTTAACTTTTATAATTAATTTTATTAAAAAAATTTTGATGGCACTATGAACGAGTTTCAAACAATTGGAAAATTTTTAATTCTGGGCGGAATTATTTTTGTTGTACTTGGATTATTAATTACACTCTGGGATAAAATTCCATTCATAGGTAAAATGCCGGGAGATATTTTAATCAAAGGAAAAAATTTTACATTTTATTTCCCGATTGTCACCTCAATAATTCTGAGCATAATTATATCTCTTATTTTATATCTTTTAAGAAAGTAAACGAAATAGCTGTATTTATTTGGATACAATATAATTTCTATTGAATCTCATTGTAAAAAACTACATCTCATACATACAAAAATTTTTAATTGGGAGAAATTATGGCAACAAAAAAAGCAATCGTAAAACATATACAGGGAGTTACTTTTCTTGGAAAAACAGATTCAAATCATTGGGTTGTGATGGATGGACCAGAACAGTTTGGCGGAAGTGATGCTGCAATAAGACCGAAAGAATTACTACTAATTGCTTTGGGAGGCTGCACAGGCAGTGATGTAGCTGTGATATTGCAGAAAAAGAAAGTAAAGCTTGATGGATTCGAAATGAATATTACTGCAGAAGTTCAGGAAACTCATCCACAGGTATTTACTAAAATTCATCTTGAATATGTTTTTTATGGAAAAGATATCCCGGTAGAAGCAGTAGAACGTGCAATTGAATTATCTCAAAAAACATACTGCAGTGTTACTGCAATGCTGCAAAAAGCAGTCGAGATAACTCATTCATATCGAATTGAAGAAACTAAATCTTAATTGAAAATAAACAGAAAATTTCTATTAGTTAAAAAGAAATTGTAACTGAGAGATAAAAAGGTCAGAAATAATCACGATTAAGTTTATAGCTGACAAAGAAATATAAAATTCCAAAAATTATAAATATTCTTCTGGTATAGGTTTTCTTCCTATGTAACCTTCGGTTATACCGTGATAAAATTTAATATCATCTTCATCACTTCGCCAGCAAAGAAAAACCTCTTCATCATTAATTATTGAGGGGAAATCAACAAGTCCTACTTCAAAATTCCAGTCTTTAAACGAGCAGCCAATTTCTTCTAATTCTTTTATATAATTATTAATTTGTTCTTTAAGCTGGTAGATTTGACTATTTCCTTCAAATTTACCGCCATTAAATTCTGTAATCATTCGTATTTCGTATGCTGTATTAAGAATATCTCTCACAATTCTTTTAACTAATGGAAGAGCTCTTCTTGCTTCCTGCGGTGTAAAATATTTAACCTGAGTTTCCAAATTACTATCCTCTTTTCTTTGATTGTAATTTATCAATAAAAAATATTAATCTCAAAATTAAATTCTAAATTCAACTAAGATAATGTTTTGCTATTAAACAAAAATTCTTTACAAAAAATTTAATATCAACCATTATCATTTTAATTCTAAATCATAAATTGAACAATATCTGTTAAAATATTATTTTGGGTTAGTAATATTTTAATTAGAGTAAAATAAAATGAAGAAAAGATACGGAAAAAAGGTTGACCTGGCATTAAATACATGGGTTAAATTAGCAAGAGCATTTTCATCTTTTAATAAAAGAACTACTGAAAATATTCGCAGCTATGGTTTAACTCAGCCTCAATTTGCGGTAATTGAAATACTCGGGCATTTAGGCCCGCTTAAAGTTGGTGAAATTTGTAAAAAGATGCTTGTTACAGGTGGCAATATGACTCTTGTTCTTGATAATGTTGAAAAATTAGGTTTAATAGAAAGAGTGCACAGCAAAGAGGATAGAAGAGCTATTCTTGTTCGATTAACAAAAGAAGGTCAGGAACTTTTTGACAGAATATTTTATTCTCATGCTGAATATATTACTCAACTTATGTCTGTTCTAACTGCACAAGAACAAAAAACTCTGGGAGAACTTCTTAAAAAACTTGGGAAAGCAGTCGCAGAAGATAAGAGAGAATTAAAAATATCTTAATACATTCTCAAGTACCGTGAATTCCTTATAAATAATTATGCATAATTATTTATAATTATTAAAACTTCATTTCTATTTTACAATAATACCTTTATATGCTATTTTGCATAATAAATTTTTCATTATTGGAGTAATTATGGCAATTATTCGTCCATTTAGAGCATTAAGACCAAATGAAAAGGTTGCTCATCTTGTAGCAAGTGTTCCTTATGATGTAGTAAGTAGGGAAGAAGCAGCAGAATTAGCAAAAGGCAATCCATTAAGTTTTCTTAGAGTAACTCGTTCAGAAATAGAATTACCTAATGTCGAAGATGTTTATTCAAATGAGGTATATCAAAAGGCAAAGGAAAACCTTGAACGATTGAAATCAGAGGCTCCATTAGTGATTGATGAAAATCCCCATATTTATATTTATAAACTTGTAATGGGAAATCATTCGCAGGTTGGTCTTGCAGCAACTTTTTCTGTGGAGGATTATGATAAAGACATAATTAAAAAACATGAAAAAACTCGCAAGGTAAAAGAAGATGATAGAACAAATCATATTTTAATTACAGAAGCACAAACAGGACCGGTTTTTTTAACATATCGAGCTGTTGAAGCTGTTGACAAAATAGTTAATAATGTTATGACTAAATCAAATCCTATTTATGATTTTACTGCAGTTGATGGAATTAAACATACAATATGGATTCTTCCTGATGATTATTTAAATGATATTATTTATGAAATTGCAAAAGTTGATTATCTCTATATTGCAGATGGCCATCATCGAGCTGCAAGTGCAAGCAGAGTTCAAAAAATAAAGAAAGAACAAAATCCAAATCATAAGGGAGATGAAGAATACAACTATTTCCTTGCTGTTCTCTTTCCATCGAATCAGCTTAAAATATTGCCATACAACAGAGTGGTTCATAAATTAAACATGAAGAAAGAAGAATTTCTTAAAAGGGTAGAAGAAAATTTCTTAATTGAAAAAGCAAATACAACTACTCCTGATAAACCCAAAACTTTTTGCATGTACCTAGATAAAAACTGGTATATATTAAAACCAAACGAGAATGTTAAAGCTGGTAAAACAGTTTCAGATAATCTTGATGTAAGCATATTACAAAATTATCTTTTACATCCTGTGCTTGGAATAAATGACCCACGCACAGATACAAACATTGATTTTATTGGTGGAATAAGAGGTACTGATGAATTAGTAAGACTTGTTGACAGCGGTAAAGCCGAAGTTGCATTTTCTATGTATCCTGTAACCTTAGATGATTTGATGAAAATTTCTGATGCCGGCGAAATTATGCCGCCAAAATCAACATGGTTCGAACCAAAGTTAAGAGATGGATTATTAGTTCATTTGATTTAATGAAATTGCAGATAAAATAATTATTAACTAAAAAAGGAATCTATTATGGAAAAGCGCATTTATAACTTTAGTGCTGGTCCAGCAGTATTACCTGAAGAAGTGTTGCTCGAAGCACAGAAAGATTTATTTTCTTATAAAGGCTGTGGAATGAGTGTAATGGAGATGAGTCATCGCGGGAAAATTTTTGACCAGATAATTAAGGAAGCAGAAGCTGATTTAAGAAAACTTCTTGATATTAATGACAATTATGCAATTCTGTTTCTTCAGGGTGGAGCTACACTGCAATTTTCAATGGTGCCATTAAACTTGATGCCACCAAAGAACAAAGCAGATTATATTATTACAGGTTCATGGGCAAAAAAAGCAATGAAAGAAGCTAAAAGAGTAGGAACAGTAAATATTGCTGCATCAACTGAAGAAGAAAATTTTTCTCGACTCCCAAAACAATCAGAATTAAAGCTTGATCCTGATGCTTCTTATGTTCATTTTACATCAAACAATACAATTTATGGAACTCAATGGAAAACTGAGCCAGAAGTTGGAAATGTTCCGTTGGTATGTGATGCGTCTTCAGATATACTTCATAAAAAAATTGATGTAAATAAATACGGCTTAATCTATGCTGGTGCTCAAAAGAATATTGGTCCTGCAGGTGTTACTCTCGTAATTATCAGAAAAGATTTGCTTGAAAGGTCATCAGATAATCTTCATACTTATTTGAATTATAAAGTTCATGTTGAAAACAATTCGTTATATAATACTCCTGCAACATTTGGAATTTATATTGCAGGATTAGTATTTAAGTGGTTGTTAAATATGGGCGGACTGGATGAAATGTATAAAAGAAATCTTGAAAAAGCCAAAATTCTTTATGATGCTATTGATTCGAGCGACGGATTTTACAGAGGTACAGTAAAAGTTCCAGAAGACCGCTCTTTAATGAATGTAACATTTAGATTACCAAATGAAGAATTAGAAAAGAAATTTATCGAAGAAGCAAAGAAAAGAGATTTAGATGGTTTGAAAGGACACAGAAGCGTGGGCGGAATAAGAGCATCAATTTATAATGCTTTTCCTAAAAAAGGCGTTGAAACATTAGTTACATTCATGGAAGAATTTAGAAAGAATAATTAAACTCTAAGCCGCAAAGAATTAAAACTTTGCGGCCTATTTTTTTAATGAGAACTGTAAATTGATAAATCTTATTAATTAACAAAAGTATTCTCTTACAATTTTTTTATGCATGGATGGTGGTGTTGTGATTTTTAATGAATAAGTTTTAAGATGGAATAAACTGTTAAAATGGTTAATTCATTAAATAATATTATATCATTTTTCAAATAAAAATCTTTTCATATTTATTTATAACACTTGTTCTCACTTCTTGCGAATATCAAATATCAGAAAATTTTCCTTCAAGCTATTCTGATGACTTTGAAATTTATTACTAAGTTCTGAATAATATTCAATTGAATATCAATGAATTTATTGTGCTTAGTGATTCAACAAATGTAATCGAAAATTTTAGTATGTCGAACATTCAATACATCTTAAGTAGTTTTGTAGAATTAAAAAGAGATACTTTAGAAAATTATATCATAGCAAATAAAGCTAAAGATAAATTGCCCAAGAATTGATGGAATTAACTATGTTTTTAAAAGCATATATGTAAAAGGTAATTATAAGCCTGTCTATGCAAGTGTTTCAAAAATTGGTTATGATAATAGTAAAACTCAAGCAGTATTATCTATGGTAGTTGTATATTGACCTTTTTGCTGGCAGAGGAGAATTAATTTTTTAATAAATGTGAATAATCATTGGGGAATACATAAAAAACATACTCTCTGGATATCATAAATTATATTTCGTTATTCACAAATCTATGTTTCGAAATATTTACAAACTTGCTTTAACTTGCTTTCTTGCTTATTAGTAAGCTAATCTTACACAGATTTAATTTAGTTTTACTACCTTCTCGACCTCAGATAAAATAATGTTGTTTTTGATTAACTCAATTATTTTATCAATATCTTTCTTGATGATTCTATCATCTTTTAATGGAGGAATGAATTTACGAATTGTTTGATAAGCAATATTTGTCCCCTCACCGCATTTAAGTGGTTTTAAAAATTCTAATGCCTGAGCAGCTGCTAAAAGTTCAAGTGCAATAACAGTTTGTGTGTTTTTTAATACTTGATAACATTTCCTTGCAGCTATTGAACCCATTGAATTTATATCTTCTTTGTTTGCAGAAGTTGGAATAGAATCAACACTTGCAGGATGAGAAAGAACTTTATTTTCTGATACCAGAGAAGCAGCAGTATATTGCAGCATCATGTAACCGGAATTTAAGCCTCCATTGTTTGTAAGAAATTTTGGCAGCTTTTCGGATGAACCATTTACCAATCTATCAATTCTTCTTTCTGAAATATTTGCAAGTTCTGAAAGTGCAATAGCCATGTAATCAAGAGGAAGAGCTAAAGGTTCACCGTGAAAATTTCCTCCGCTTATATAATCTTTATCTTCATAAAAAATTACTGGATTATCAGTAACTGAATTAATTTCTATTTCAATTTGAGAGCAGACAAAATCAACAGTATCTCTTACAGCACCATGAATTTGTGGAATACATCTTAATGAATAAGCATCCTGCACTCTAGGGTCATTTACTTTGTGTGATTTTCGAATCTCACTATTTTTTAAGAGTCGAAGAAGATTTTCTGCTACAATCAATTGTCCTTTATACGGTCTTAATTTGTGAAGTTTTAAGTTGAATGCATCATCTGTAGCCCTTAAAGCTTCGTGGGATAATGCAGCAGCAATATCTGATAGTTTAATTAATTTCAATGCTTCAATACAAATGTATGAACCAAAAGCAGCCATCATTTGAGTGCCATTAATCAAAGCTAAACCTTCTTTGGCTGTTAATCGGACAGGTTTCAAACCAAATTTTTTTAATGCAGACTTAGAAGAAATTATTTTTGTTTTTGTGATTGATGCTTCATCAAATATGTTTTTAATTATCTGGACTTTTCCTTTCCCAATCATTGATAAAACCAGATGAGCTAAAGGCGCTAAATCACCGCTTGAACCGACAGAACCTTGCGATGGAATTACAGGCAAAATATTATTGTTAATAAAATCAATTAAAAGCTGAAGTGTATTAAGTTTAATTCCGGAATAACCACCTGCCAGAGCATTTGCTCTCAGTAACATCATTAATTTAACAATGTGAGGAGGTAAATTTTCTCCAACACCTGCAGTGTGACTTATTATTAAATTTTCCTGTAGTTTCTCAATATCTTTTTTATTAATTCGAACATTTGAAAAATCACCAAAGCCGGTTGTAACTCCATAAATTACTTTTCCTTCATTAACCCATTTGTCAACAAGTGAACTGACCTTTAAGATTTTCTTTTTTGCATCATTGGATAATTCAACTAATATGCTGTTTGATAAAAAATTTTCTATGCTTTTAAGAGTTAATGAATTTCCATCAATTATTAATTTCATTTTGGTTCTCGAGTTTATTTTTGTTTGTAATGGTGATTTTATTAAAAGATATGAGAAAAATAGAAAAGTAATTTTCTTCAGAAGAGAGATGCATATATTCTAAAAATAATTTTATTGTGTAATAAAAAATTATTCAGTTTTGATGAACTAATTTTAATATTCTACTTTGTACAGGCTTGCTTGCACGGTATTTAAGCAATACATAATCATCTTTATAAATTGTATCCAAAACCTCAGCAAGTTCATAAATAAGTGAAATTTTTTTCGACTGATGATGTTTTAATTTTAGTTGATATTCTTCAAAGTTCTTTTCATAATAATTAAGAAGAAGTTCTTTGAGATTGTTTATGCCAATTCCTCTTTCTGCAGAAATGAATAAACTATTGGGAAATCTGTGATTTATTGAATCAAGCAATTCTCTTTTACCGAGAATATCAATTTTGTTGAAAACTTTTATTTGTATTTTTTTTCCGCAGTTCAGTTGTTCTAATGTGTTTTCTACAACTTTTATGTGTTCTTCGAAATATGGATTTGTAATGTCAATTAAATGAATAATAATATCAGCATCTTTTACAACATTTAGAGTGCTTTTGAAAGAAGCAATAAGATGATGTGGTAGTTTTCGAATGAATCCTACTGTATCGCTTAAAAGAATTTTTTTGTTTTTATCAAGAATACATACCCGCGTTGTTGAATCAAGTGTTGCAAATAATTTGTCTTCTGCAAGTACATTTGCGTGTGTAAGTCTATTTAATAGAGTAGATTTTCCAGCATTAGTGTATCCAACAATAACAGCAGTAATAAATTTTTTGTGAGAAGAACTTTTTATTTCTTGCTGATATTCAATTTTTTCGAGGTATTCTTTTAACTTACTGATTCTTGTTCTGATTAATCTTCTATCTGTTTCAATTTGTTTTTCTCCTGGACCTTTTGTTCCAATTCCACCATATTGTTTTGAAAGGTGAGTCCATGCTCTTGTTAATCGTGGCAGCATATATTGAAGCTGAGCTAATTCAACCTGAGTCTTAGCTTCTCGAGTTTTTGCGTGTGATGCAAAAATATCAAGTATCAATCCACTGCGGTCGAGAATTTTCCTGCTGAATAATTTTTCGAGATTTCTAACCTGTGAAGGAGTTAAATCATCATCAAAAATAATTAATTGAATATCGTTGGGTTCGATTAATTGAGCAATCTCTTCGGCTTTGCCTCTTCCAATGAAAAATGCAGGGTCGGGTTTGGGTCTTTCTTGCATTATTTTAAATACTGTGTCTGCTCCAGCTGTATCTGCAAGCAATTCTAATTCATCAAGATGTTCTTCAATTTGTTCTTCTGAATATTCTCCTGTTGATAACGCTATTAATATCGCTCTTTCTCTTTCTTTTCTTTTTACTTCTATCATTTTTTTATTTTTTTACCATATTAAAATTATAAATCATTTACTATCTAAATCAATTCAGTTTTTTGCCATATTTTTTTTTGAGCTTTTTGATAAATACATTTCTATGATTGACAAAATTAATGCTATAATTAAAAAATATTTCCACAGCTCTACTCCAAATCTTGATTGATAAATTATTCTCATATAATCTTCGCCTAATTTCAGATTGATAAAATTATTAGAGAAAGAAATTTCTTTGAGGTAATCTTCAAAATCATCGGAAGTTTCGTAATCAGATGAAGATTCTTTTGGATTATGATTAACAGAAAAATAATCAATCAATTTGTCATCAGAGAAAAATTTGTAAATCCCTGTTAAATCAGTATTTCTATAATTAAGAAAATTTTTGTTGATAAGAGAATCTGTGTTAATTATTTCATTTGAATTATCAGGTCGAACAACTTTTACAAAATTTTTTTTGATATTCTGCAAATTGACAGCCAATTCATCACCCGCATAAAAATATTGCTGGCTTTTTGTTTTTGAAGATATATAAAAAACAATTTTATTAATTAATGGTGCAAATAAAGATTTAACAGGAAAATTGCTCCAACTTAAAACTGGCGATACATTAAAAAGTAATATTTTGCCTAAGCCAATTTTGTATTCACTTAAGAAAGCAGACTTATCGTATAGGCTAATTATTGCTTTTCCTTTAATATCAGGTAAAATGTGAGCGTAGTAATAAATTTCAGGAGATTCAATTCTAATTTTTGATTTATCTTCGAATAAATCTTCAAATAATGGATGCTGCAAGTCAACTTTTTCGAATTGAGTTGAAATATCAGGCGAATTAATTTTCCCTTTGAATGAAGCTGAAATGCCAATTTCAAGATGCTTTAATAAATTCTGGAATGAACTTGTTGAACTTGCAGAACCCGGCATTAAAACTACACTTCCGCCGTTTTCAATGTAATTTTTTAATTTGTCTTTGTCGTTAATTTTATCTGAACCAATAATAAAAACTGCATCAAAATCCTGAAGTCTAATTGAGGAAATTAATGATAAATCTTTTTCAGTGATTTGGAAATTGTTTCCATTTTGATTCGATAGAGCAAGCTTGATAAATCTGCTGTCGGAATTATTATCTGTAAGAATGAGAATGTTGATTTTGTCTGGAACAAAAAAGCATGTATAAAATTTGTTGTCATAATTAATATCATCATCTTCAAGTTCAGCAGTGGCTTCAATTAATCCCGTATCATTTAAGTTGGTTTCGAAATTTATTAATTGTGATTCATGAGGATTTAATGATAAACTTTGCTGTGCACTTCTTTTTCCGTTGATAAATAGTGATACAACATAATTATTAACAGTCATGTTTGAATAATTTTTTACGACTGCCGAAAAACTAATTGTTTTGTTCTTTTCGAATATTTGATTATTTACATTGAATTCTTCTATTCCAAGATTTTTTACTTCTTTGTCGTGAACATCTATTAAATAAATATTAACATTTTTTAACAGTTCAGATAAGTTTAATAATTCTTTTTTGGAATTATAAATTCTTCCTTTTTGCAAATCTGTTATGATATAAAGTTCTTTATTAAGATTTTTTGAATCGTATAAAATTTTTGCAGCTTTAATTATTCCGTCATTTAGTGTGTTTGTTTGATATGATATTTGAAGATTATCAATTATTTTTTTTACAAAATCAAAATTAGTATAAGGTTTTATTTCTTCATTATTATTAACAAGAGGAAGAACAGCAATTTCATCTTTTGTATTAAAATTGTTAATTAAATTTTTGGCTATTTGTTTGCATTTATTAAAATATGAACCCGAACCAGTAACTACAGACATGCTGAATGTGTTATCAACTAAAATAACTGCTGTGGTATTTGCAGATTTATTAGTGAATGAAAAATTTTTAATTGTCGGTCGAGCAAAAGCAAGAACAATAAAAGTGATAATCAGAACTCTCAGTAAAAGCAGAAGCCACTGCTTAATTTTGATTCTTCTGATTTTCGATTTTTGAAGCTGCTTTAAAAAAATTAATGTGCTAAACTCAACTTTTTTTAATTTTCTTAAATTCAAAAAGTGAAGTAAAATTGGAATTGAAGTTGCAATCAGTCCAAATAGTATTGCTGGATTAAGAAATGTCATGCTCTAAATTTTTATCTCCTTTCTTGTAAAGCTTTTTCATAAATACTTATAAGTTTATCTGAGAATACATTGAAATCAAAAAATTCGATGGCTCTTTTTCTTGCTGCTGCTCCAAATTTTTCTCTTAAATCCGGATTTAAAATTAATGTCTCAATTTTTTCTGATAAATTTTTCCAATTTTGTTTTTCAAAAAGTAATGAAGTTATCCCATCAACTGCAATGTCTAAAACTCCATCTGAATTTGAACAGACCGATGGCTTTGCCATACTCAATGCTTCTGCGAGTGCGATTCCAAATGCTTCTGCATGTGATGGAAAAACAAATATGTCCATTGCTGCTAAAACTTCTGGAGTATCTTTTCTGAATCCAGTAAAAATAATTTTATCTGTTAAACCAAGATTGTTTGAAAGCTTTTTAATTTCTTTTTCATATTCTTCTTCACCTTTGCTTGCTTCGCCTACAATCATAAATTTTATATTATCATATTTTTTAATCAATTCATTTGTTGCAAATAAAAATTCTTCGTGGCCTTTGCCTGGACTAAATCTTGCTATCATTCCAATCAAAATTTCATCATCTTTTATTTTAAATTCATTTCTCACATTCATTCTGTTGACTTTTTCCGGATTAAATTTGTTTGTGTCAATTGCATTATGAAGCAGTAAAATTTTTTCTTTCGGCAGAGGAGTTGTATCAACTAAATTTTTTGCTATAACATTACTTATCGCAAGAGCATAAGTGACCCTGCTGTATATAAATTTATGAAAGATATCTTTTTTAATAATGTATGAACCCATCTGCTTGGAAAGAATTAATGGGGTATTGATATTTGCTAATTTCAAAGCAGGAACAATTAACCATAAATCTTTTGAAGCTCCGCAATGAATTATATCGTAGTTTTTATTTTTAAGAAAAGAAGCAATTTTAATAGTTTCATATGGATGAAAGTAACCTGTGAATTTTGATGTATGATTAATAATTCCTTCTGCCATTGCTTCCTTATGAATTTTTGAATCTGGATAACACAAAAGTTCTGCGTTAATTTGTTTTTTTAATAGTTCTTTGACTGTCTGGAGAGCAAACATTTCCAGACCACCCCAGCTTTTTGATAAACATGTTTTAAGTATTTTCATCAGTAAATCTTATGAATTTTTGCCCCTTTGTAGTAATGAAGAAGAATTTCATCAAATAAATAACCCATTTCTCCCATAACAGCAGCACCAATCTGACATAGCCCAACGCCGTGTCCCCAGCCGCTACCATATAAAATAAATTTCTGCGGAATATTATCAATTATATTTTCTTTTTTAACAATGAATGCAGAACTATAGAGATGAGTCTTTGATAATGTTTTTCTTATTTCGAGCTCTTTACCGATGGTTAATGTTTTTTTTGTTCCAATAATTTTTAATCTAACAATTCTTCCTGAATAACCTCTTTCAACCGCAATTAAATCAATAATATTTCCAAAATCAATTCCGCTTTTTGATTTTATTATATCTGAAATTTCATCCTGTAAATATTCAACTTTCCATCTATAGTAATTTTGTTCAGAAGAAATATTTTCTTGTATATCGAATGAATTTAGAATCTGAGAAAGAATTTTTTTGTTTGTAGTGTTGCAAAAAGAATGAGGAGAAGATTTTAACCATTGTTCAAAATTTTCTTCTTTAGTTAAATCGTAATCGAGTCCCTCTACTTCAAATTTGTAATCGAGGACTGGAACAAGATAATGATATTTTACAGGCTCCCACACATTTTCGTAGGATTCAGTAATTCCTCCGCAACATTTTGAATAACGAGTATCGCATATTTTATTGTCATACGTTAAAACTAAACCCCGTGTCATATCAACAGCTTCATAGGCTTTTTCATTTAGTATTTTTGTTATCCCCTGATATCTCTGGCAGTGGTCATCGGCGCAAAAGTCAAATTTTGTATGGTCATTTCTGTGGTACCATCGAATTATTTCATTTTCAGTAATTACTTCATTGATTGAAGAAAAATTTTTTGTTTTTTCTAATTGTGCTAATACCCAGCTTCTTGAAACTATTGCGTGTGCTTTCAATAATTCAATAGAACAATTTGAACTCATTTCAGAAGAGATTACACTCACAAGATAATCATCAAGAGGAATAATGTTAATTGCAATTAAATTATTTTCATCTATGATGATTTTTAGAGTGCCGCGAAATCTTTGTTTTTCTTTTCTTTCCCAGTGAAATTGTTTGCCTATAACAACATCGTAGAGAACAAAGGATTCTTCTTCTATATCTTTTGGAGTAAGAACAATTTCTTCCGAAGACAAAATTTCCCTTGAGTTCTGAGTTAAAATGATTTTATTGTTATTTAGAGTTGCTAAGAAATTTCCGCTTAATGTTTTATTTGTGGCATTCTCAAAAAATTCTCCATATAAATCGAACATAATTTCTTTATTGCTTAATATGCCTATGCTAATTTCTGGATTGTTCATAAACTCAATAATAAATTTTTCTTGTCATAAATATAGTAATGATGATGTTAAATAAATAGAGAAAGAAAAAAAGTATAATTTATTATTTTAGTTATCCCTTGGTTTCAATAGGCAGGATTAATTATTTATCTTTGTGCAACAAAGAATCAAGGTTATGAAGAAGAGAAATAAAATTTCAGTTATTACACTTGGCTGTTCAAAAAATACAGTAGATTCTGAAAGATTGATGAATCAGTTAAAGCTTAATCACATAGAACTAACAAAAAATTTAGAAGAAGCTGATGCCCTAATAATAAATACATGTGGTTTTATTGAAGCAGCAAAAGAAGAATCAATTAACACAATACTCGAAGCAGTAGAACTAAAGAAAGAAGGTAAACTTAAAAAAGTAGTGGTGATTGGCTGTCTTTCTGAAAGATATGCCAAGGAATTAAGAAATGAAATACCGGAAGTTGATTCGTTCTTTGGGACAGAAGCTTATGAAAGTGTACTGAGAGAATTTGGAGGAAATCTTAAATATGAATTAATTGGAGAAAGATTATTAACAACTCCAAAACATTTTGCTTACTTAAAAATATCAGAAGGCTGCGACCATCCATGTTCTTTTTGTGCAATTCCACTGATGCGCGGCAAACACAAATCACGACAAATGGAAGATTTAATTAAAGAAGCTCGATTTCTTTCTGCTCAGGGAGTAAAAGAATTAATTTTAATTGGACAAGACACAACTGATTATGGAAAAGATTTATATGGCAAAAGAAATATTTCTGAATTGGTAAATAAACTTTCATTGATTGATGGTATTGAATGGATTAGAATTATGTATGCTTATCCATCACATTTCCCGGAAGATTTAATTGAAACAATTTCATCAAATCCAAAAGTATGTAAATACATTGACTTACCGCTTCAGCATATTTCAGATAATGTTTTAAAATCAATGAGAAGAGGAATAACTAAGAAAAGAACCATTGAATTAATTGGCAAACTGAGAAACAAAATTCCTGATTTAACTCTTAGAACTACTTTTATTGTTGGTTATCCGGAGGAAACAGAAAAAGATTTTGAGGAACTTTGTAATTTTGTTCAAGATATAAAGTTCGAAAGATTTGGTGTGTTTACTTATTCAATGGAAGAAAATACAGCAAGCTACAAACTTGGAGACCCTATTCCATCGGAAATAAAAGAAGAGCGTAAGGCAATATTGATGGAAATTCAAAAAGAAATTTCGTTAAACAAAAATAAAGAAATGATTGGCAAAGAATTAAAAGTCATAATCGATGAAAAAGAAAATAAATTTTATGTAGCCAGAACAGAAAGAGATGCTCCTGAGGTAGATGGCGAAGTTTACATACAAAAAAGTAAAAATCATATTCAAATTGGTAAATTTTATAGTGCTGAAATTTATGATTGCAACGAGTATGATTTATTTGGTAAATTGAAGTGAAAGAAAGGATTTATAAAATGAAAAGAATAATTTTATATATGCTTTTAATTAGCGGCTGTTTGTATGCTCAAGTTGAGTCTTCAAGTGGAGTAAGCCAGTTTACACAACAAGCATTCTTTGTTGATTTTGCTAATTATATTGATTCAACACCAGCCAAGACACGTCTGGATGTATTTATTCAGGTTCCTTATTCCAGCATACAATTTGTTAAACAGGATAATAACTTTAATGCAAGTTATAATTTATCATTAATATTTTATGATAAAGACAAAAAAAATCTTTTGTTCGAAAGAATCTGGAGAGAAAAAGTAAGCACTGATGACTTTGAAAATACAACTTCAAAAAATAATTTTAATCTTTCTTATAAAACATTCGATTTTGTACCCGGAGAATATTTGCTTACATGCATACTCGAAGATTTGGATTCGCGCAAAAGTTATTCACTAAATTATAAAATTAATATCAATCCTATTTCAGATTCACTTGGTATGAGTGATATTATTTTTGTTACAGATGTTATTAAAGATACATCAGGAGAAAAAATTGTTCCGAATGTTTCTAAAACAGTAACGAACAAAACTAAAAATCTGCCAATTTATTTTGAAGTTTATTCGAATAAAGAAAGAGACATAATTCTTGAATACATTCTTGAAGACTTGAAAAACAATTCCTCAATTAAGCAGTCAACATCATATAAAATTAGTAAAGGCACTAATCCAATATTCTATACTTTTGAAAATACCAACTTTAAATTAGGTGATTATAAACTCACAATTAATTTGAAAGATATTGAAAATAATAACTTAGCTACTACAGAAAAAAAATTGTATTCAATAATTACAGGGTTGCCAAAATCAATAGACGATCTGGATAAAGCTATTGAACAGATGATTTATATTGCAAGTCCCAATGAATTAGATTTTATTAGAGAAGGAAAAACTTATGAAGAAAAATTAGAACGCTTTCTTGCATTCTGGGAAAAATGGAAACCAAATCCAAAGATGGATGAAAATCCTATTCTAATTGAATATTATAGAAGAGTGGAATATGCAAATAAAAATTTCAAAGGATGGGGACGAGATGGTTGGCGTTCGGATATGGGAATGATTTATATAACTTTTGGTCCGCCAAGTTATGTCGAGCGTCATCCGCTTGAACCAAATTCAAGACCATATGAAATCTGGGATTACTACGAATTGAATCGCTCATTTATTTTTGTTGACCAAACAGGATTTGGTGATTATAGATTAATTAATCCAGATTATAGCCGCTGGCCTGGTTATAGACCCTGAATAAATTTTTTGTTATAAACTAAAATTAATCTCAAATGATTCTTACTGTAACAATTAATCCTTTGCTTGAAAGAAGATTATTTTTTCATTCCGTTGAATTAGGCAAAAACAATAAATGCATTGATGAAAAATATTCTGCTGGTGGTAAAGGTATAAATGTAAGTCGCCAATTAAATTGTCTTGGTATTCAAAATTCTGCTTTGACTTTTTTAGGCGGAAATAATGGAAAAATTTTAAGGTCAATTTTAACAGAAGAAAAAATTAATTTTTCGATTCAATCGACAAAATCAGAAACTCGCATTGCTGATGTTATAATTGAAAGTGATACAAAAAGAATAACAACATTTTTTGGAATCAACAGTAAAATTTTTAAAGAAGAAGTTGATGAATTCAAAAATAAACTTGAGAGAATGATTCAAAATTGTTCGATTGTAGTGTTTTCTGGAAGCTCGCCTTCTGATGAAGCAAATTCTATCTTCCCTTTCGGAATTGAACTTGCAAATAAATATGATAAAATTTCAATCCTTGATACTTATGGAAAGCATTTAAATGATTGCTTAAATGCTTCGCCAACTGTAGTTCACAATAATATTTCTGAAGTAGAAGAATCTCTTTCCATTAAACTTTGTAATGATGAAGAAAAAATTAATTACTTAAAAAATCTTTATGCAAAAGGGATTAAACTTGGTTTTCTGACTGATGGAGCAAATTATTTTTTTGCTTCTAAATTCGATTTCATTTATAAAATTTCTTTTCCTTCAGTTGAATCTGTAGATTCTACCGGGAGCGGTGATGCTTTTACAGCAGGAATAGCTTATGGATTGGAGAACTCTCTGGTCTTTGATGATTTTGTTAAAATTGCTACTGCTCTTGGAATTGCTAATGCCACAAAGTTAGAAACTTGCAAAGTTGATAAACACGAATATGAAAAATATTTATCCGATATTGTTGTTGAACCTGTAGGCAAGAAAATGAAAATTATCGATGACACACCAAAGTATTAGAATACAGATTATTCTTTATTTTTTCTTTTATCAAATAATTTTTTCTCAAGTAATAAATTCTATAGAAATTCATGGAAACAAAATATATAGCGAAAAAGATTATTTAATCTGGACACGCATTTCAAAAGGGACGAAAATTTTTGAGGGCATAGATGATTCAATTAACAAAAATATTTTAGCAGCTCTTCAAGAACAGGGATATTATTTTGCTGATGTTAAAACAATATTGCTGCCTGTTGATTCATCAAAGATAAATTTACTAATCAATGTTAACGAAAATGAACCTGCCTTTATATCAAACATTAAATATAATTGTGATGGCAAGGATTCATCTTATTTATCAAAAATATTTTCACAACTATTCCATAAAATATTTTCAAAAGAAATTTTTGAAAACGCAGTCGGCAATATTCTTGATTATTATGAAGATAGCGGTTATCCATTTGCATCTGTAAAAATAAATTCGATTTACTTTTATTCTTATTCATCAACAAAAAAAAATTATGCAGATATATTTTTAAATATTGATAAAGGAATTAAGGGAATAATCAACCGCATCGAAATTACAGGCAATGATAAAACTAAAGATAAAGTAATACTTAGAGAACTTGGATTAAATATTGGTGATGAGTATAATCAAAAAGTAATTGATGCTATTCCAGCAAAATTAAACAAGCTTAATTTTTTTGAACACATAGAAATTCCTGCTTATTATATCAATAATAAGAATGAAGGGGTTCTGAAAATTTCTGTAAAGGAAAAAGTCACTAACAATTTTGATGGGATAATTGGTTATGTTCCTTCAAGTGGAAAAGAGAAAGGTTACTTTACTGGTTTTATCAATCTTGGATTTAGAAATTTATTTGGGACAGGAAGAGCTGCTTTGATAAGATGGCAAAGAGAAAATCAAAATACACAGGAACTTGAACTAAAATATTCTGAACCATGGATTTTTAATTATCCCTTTAATTTATCGGGAAGCATATTTCAAAGAATTCAGGATTCAACATACATTCAGAGAAATTACGAAGGCATATTAGAATATTTAGCAACTTCTGAAATTTCCGCTTCGATTTTGATTAACTCTCAATCTACAATTCCAATTGAAAGAAAAAACAAAATTTTTACTGTGTTTAATTCTTCATCAATAACTGCTGGAATGAATTTTAAAATTGATACAAGAGATGATTATTACTCAACAAGAAAAGGAATTTTATTTAGTAATTCATACAAGTATACATTTAAGAAAATTAATGGACCAAAAGAATTTTTTTCAGAGAAGACAAAAACAGAATTAGAACTTCAAAGATTGGAAATTGATTTTGAATTTTTTAAAGAATTATTTTCAAATCAAGTTGCAGCATTAAAGGTTCATGCAAGACAGTTGAAAGGTTCAAATATTGAAATCAGCGATTTATATTTGCTTGGTGGAGCAAATTCATTGCGAGGTTACAGAGAAAAACAATTTTCAGGAACAAGAATTTTGTGGTCAAACAATGAATACAGATTTCTTCTTTCAAATAAAACTTATGCATTTTTATTTTTTGATACTGGCTATATTTCAAGGGATTATACAAACGAGAACCTTTCAGGAGAATTTAAAATTGGTTATGGTTTTGGATTAAATGTAGAAACAGGAATTGGAATATTAGGTGTAAGTTTTGCTTTAGCAAAAGGGGATTCTTTTTCACAAGGTAAAATTCATTTTGGTTTAATTAGTGGATTCTGATTTTAATTCAGTAAATTTTTTTTTCGTAACATTTTATAAAAATGTTAAATTGCTTTACGAAATTAATTTTGTTTTAACATCAATGCACTATAATTCGTTAAAAGTTTTTGATAATTCATTTGTGTCAAAAAAAATAAAATTGATTGCTGGAGTTGACGAAGCAGGAAGAGGACCTATAGCAGGACCTGTTGTAGCTGCCGCTGTAATCTTTGATAAAAATGTTTTTCATCCTCAGATTAATGATTCAAAAAAACTTTCTGAAAAAATTAGAGAAAATCTTTATGAATGGATAATTCAAAATTGTGTATGTTATGCTGTTGGTGTTGTTAATCATGATGAGATAGATGAAATAAATATATTGCAGGCTTCTCTAAAAGCAATGAAATATGCTGTAGAAAAACTTGAGGTCAAACCTCATTTAGTTTTAATTGATGGTAACAAATCTTTTTCGTTAAATGATAGTATGATAAAAACCATTATAAAAGGAGATTCAAAATCATTTTCGATTGCGGCTGCTTCCATTTTAGCAAAGGTTACAAGAGATAGAATTATGAAAGAAGCAGCTGTTGAATACCCGGAATATCTTTGGGAAAGAAATAAAGGTTATCCAACAAAGTCACACATTGAAGCAGTAAAAAATTATGGCATTACGCCACTTCATCGAAAATCATTTTTGAAGAATATTATAAAATGAAAAATAAGAGAAAGACGGGCAAAGAGGGAGAAGAACTTGCCTGCAAATTTATTTCAGAACTCGGCTATCAAATTTTAGAAAGAAATTATCAATATGGTCATGGTGAAATTGACATAATAGCGAAAGATGGAGATACGATTGTCTTTATCGAAGTTAAATACAGAAAATCTCTTGAGTATGGATATCCTGAAGATTCGATTACGAAGAATAAGAAAAATCAAATTAGAAAAACTGCAGAGGCTTATATTTATCAAAAGAATATTTATGACCAATCATGTAGAATTGATGTTATTTCAATTTTACATCTGCCAGACCAGAAACCAATAATAAATCATTACATAAATGTTATTTAAAAAAATAATTTGTACAAATTGTTAAATTTGATAAATTGCAATTGAGTTTGAGGGGAAAATAATTTAGCATAATAACATTCATTCAATAATATGAGGGAAATAAAACATGAGCACTTCAAAATTATCTTGTTTCTTAATCTCAATTATATTTTCAACAACATTATTCTGTCAAAATCTACTTAAAAAAGATGTTTATACTCTGGGTGGAGCGTTAGATATTACTTATGCAAATTATAATTACGAAAAATCAAGTAGTAAAGACTTCAGATTAACAGCTTCTCCATCATTGGGTTATTTTATAACAGATAATATTATGATATCTGGCAAGCTGGGTTTCTTATATTTTGAATCAGAATATACTTCGGGTGATTTTGTTAGCAAGTCATACAATAAGCAATTTTCAATTGGTTCATTTTTCCGTTATTATTTTAATGCTGAAAAATTTATTCCGTTTCTTGGTGCAGGTGTTGATTATGTTAAAGTTTTTCAAAGTGAATATTACAGAACGGAAATTTTTTTCACAGGTGGATTAAATTATTTTTTGAGCAAGGAAATTGCTTTGGAGCCTTTTGTTTCTTATTCAATTATTTTACGGGATAACACAAGCAAAAGCTCAAACAATTTGAGAATTGGTGCGGGAATAAATTACTTTTTCACTCATTGAATTTAGAATGAAAAGGGGGAAACATTAAATTTTGTTTCCCCGTTTTGTTATTAAAATTCTGAAAAAATCAATGCATGATTCTTGTATAAATCTGCCTTAACGGTCAGGCAGAAATCCATTGATTATTAAGTGGATTTCCGATTTAACGAAAATGACAACCAATCAGAAATCTATTCTTCATAGCTCTCTATTTTATAAAAGTTGATATTTAATACCAGCACTTATCCATCTGCCGGGAAGCGGGAGTCCTGCAAAATCAGAATATTCTTTGTTGAATAAATTTGTTGCACGAATAAAAATGTAAAACTTATTTAATTGAGTGCTGATTTGTGAATCGACAATTAGATAAGAATCAAAGTTTACTCTTTTTTCATATCTGAAATACCAGTTCTGTTCAAATCCAAATGGCAGTTCATGATTGATGCTTAGTAACAATTGATGGCGCAAATAATCTAACAAATATTTTGATTCGTATTTTCCTGTTGTTCGATTCATGGTTAAATAAGTGTAATTAATCTCTGCTTTTTTTATTGGTATTCGGTAATCAACTTTTTGGGGCAGAAACTGTAGATTAATTTCTGTTCCATAAGTTTTTACTTCTGCAATGTTTTCAACTTTCCAGGGTTCTTCTTTTGAAACTCTTCCCCAGTCAATAATATTTTTTCCGTCTTTTATGAAAAAGCTCAAATCCATCAAAAAGATTTTTTGAAAAGATGAAAATCCGATTTCATAGTTTGTAGTTTCCTCATGTTTCAAATCTGGATTGCCCATGTTAGCTGGACTTTTGTAATAAAGTTCTGTAAATGTTGGTATTCTAAATGCTTTGCCATAAGAAGCAAAAACTTTTGATATTTTCGAAATTTTGTAAGATACATCTGCACCGTGCCATACTTTCCAGCCAATGCTCGAGTAATTATAAATGAATATTCCTGCAGAAGCTGTTAAATTTTTATATGAATCAATTAAATGTTCGAGAAAAAATCCTCCTTTACTTCTTTGATGTGAACCTAGATTTGAACTTCTTATTTCATCTTTTGTTAATTCACTGCCAGCGCTTGTTGTGCCCAATAAAGATTTTATTGATGCTTGAATTTCAAATCCATACGAATAAGTTTTATGAATATTGTGATACCAATCGGGTCGTGTTTTGTCAAGTATGTAATCATCATCATTTCTGCGCCAGAAAATTTTTGGAGATATATTGATTTTATCATTTCCAATTTCAGCAGAAGAGCTAAATATTTTTGTCGTTGTATGTTCCCATTGATTTGGAAATCTATCAGAATAAAAATTATATGCGCCAAATTTTTTATCAGCATAACCAAAGAAAAGGTTAAACAAATTTTTTTTGATTGTAAAATTCTGTCCAATTGAAAATGATGTAATATCAAAATTTGTGTTCTCTCTGTAACCATTTGATTTCTTTCTTGAGAATGTAAAATTATTTCCTGTTATGCTTACTGGATAAGAAGAGAATAGATTGATATCGTATAATCCATGTTCACCGCCGAGAGCAGAAATTGAGAAAGTTTTTTCTTTTGATTTTTTTGTAATAATGTTAATTGCTCCTCCAAAAGCATTTGCACCAAAAGTTCTGGAGCCCTGTCCTTTTAAAACTTCAATCCTTTCTACATTCTCAAGTGAGATTGGTAAATTTAAATTGTGATGACCCGTTTGAGGGTCAATTAATTTGACTCCATCAATCATAATTAATGTTTGTTCGAAAGTTCCTCCTCTTATTCCCGCATCTGCTTGAATTCCTTCTGCACCTCGCACTTTTAAATCAATTGCATTTACATACTGAAGTAAATCCAGAATGTTGTTAACAGGCAAATTTTTTATATCCTCATAAGTTAGAATTGAGACAATTCGTGATAAGCTGAAATATTCAACAGGTGTTCTATAAGCAGTCACAACAACATCGTCTAATTTATATTCTTTTTCTTGTGAGTATATTTTTAAATGATTTATAACTAAAATGAATAACAAAAGAAGAACTGTTCTTTTCATTTTTCCTCCTATTTTATTTAATGAATAAATAAAAAAATGATAAGACAAAAATTCATCAAGATTGGTTATTGCCTGCTTCTGAAAATTTTTATTATCCCGCTTGGGCCATGCTTTTGGCATGTTGGGATTAATGATGTGACTTAAATTTTCAGAAGAGCGGAAGTATTAATGTAGAATTAAAAGAACAAATAAATCAAAGACTTATTAAATCATTGTAAATAATAAAAGCCATCAGTATAAGCAAAATTATAAATCCCGCATTTTGGATTGCAATTTTAACTTTTAGTGGAAGTTCTCTTCTGAAAATTCCTTCAAGAAATATTATAATAAAATGTCCGCCATCAAGAGCAGGGAAAGGAAGAATGTTAATAATTGCAAGACTCAAACTGAGCATTGCAAGAAAATATAGAAATGAAATTGTTCCTGAATCAGCTGATTTAGCTGCATACTGAGCAATTTTAACTGGTCCACCAAATGCCTGATTAAATGGAATTTTTCCAGTTATTACTTTTTTAAGCATGCCAAATGTTAAGACAGTATAATTGCCAATATTTGCAACACTATGTGTAAATGCAGATAGAACACCGTAAGTTTTATATTCAAATTCACCGGTATAAGCATCACTTACTGCAATTCCAATTTTTCCTTCTATTCCAGGATTAACAATTGTTTTAAGTGTATCATTATTTCTGAGGATTACAACTTCTAAATTTTTTTCTTTATTTGAAGAAATAATTTGAACAACTTGTTCTCGGTCCTGAACTTTTATTCCGGCAATTGATATAAAAATATCACCGGGTTTAATTCCTGCTTCTTCTGCTGGAGAATTTTTCATTACATCTTGTATATAAGGCTGAGTTGGATATGGAAAAATGAAGAATCCATTTTGTGTATTTTCTGTTACAACTTTACTTGAAAAATTGAAAGCAACTGTATCACTATTTCTTAGAACTTTGACATAAATATTTTGATTGCTTGGTGTAAAAATATTTTCAACTACATCATCCCAGTTTTTTACCGGCTTGTTATTTATTGAAATTATTTTGTCATAAGATTGGAAACCAACTTTCTCAGCAATACTGCCTTTTTCAATTTTACTGATTGTTGTTGATTTAAAAACCTGTTTTCCAATGAAATAATTAATTCCCCAGAAGATTGCAAGTGTAAGAATTAAATTCATTATTACGCCGGCACTGATAACAAAAAGTTTTTGTATTGTTGACTTTGATCTGAATTCGTATGGCTGCGGTTCACTTTCAATAAATTTAGTATCAAGACTTTCATCAATCATGCCGGCAATTTTAACATAACCGCCAAGTGGAAATAGACAAATTCTGTAATCAGTGTTTCCCTGTCCATCCCAATCAGCAGGTAAATCGCCAAAAGTAAAACCGTTTAATTTATTCCAGCCAAAAAGTCGTTTTCCAAAACCAATAGCAAAAATATCAACACGCATTTTGGATAATTTTGCTGCAGCAAAATGTCCGAACTCATGAATGAATACAAGTATTGCAATTGTTATGATAAAATAAATTATATAATCCATTATGATTTTCTCTTAATTATATTTTTTATTTAAAAACTCTCTTGTTTTTATGTCTACTTCAAAAATATTTTCTAATGTTGCTCGACTGTGATTATTTATTGCATCAAGTGCTTCTTTTATTAAATCTGGAATCTGAGAAAATTTAATTTTACCTGTTAAAAATTTTTCAACTGCTACTTCATTTGCAGCATTCAAAATACAGGGAGCTGTTCCACCTTCATCAATTACATCGTATGCTAACTTCAGACATACAAATTTATCAAAATCAGGTTCAAAAAATGTAAGTTGACCAATTTTTTTTATATCGGTTAATACATTAGAATAATTAAATCTTTTTGGATAAGAAAGTGCATAGAGAATTGGAAGTTTCATATCCGGAATACTTAACTGTGCTTTTATTGAGCCATCTTTAAATTCTACCATTGAATGAATTATTGACTGAGGATGTATGGCAACATCAATTTGATTTTTTGAAAGCCCAAATAACCAGAAAGCTTCGATTACTTCCAATCCTTTGTTCATCATTGTTGCTGAATCAATTGTAATTTTGTTTCCCATTTTCCAGTTAGGATGACTCAATGCTTCCTCGATTGTAACATTACAAAATTCTTCCTTGCTCTTATGTAAAAACGGTCCACCTGAAGCTGTAAGAATAATTTTATTAATATCTTTCTTTTCTTCCCCTTTCAAACATTGAAATATTGCACTATGTTCAGAATCAACAGGAATTATTTCAGAATTATATTCATTCAAAAGTTGTATGATTATTTCTCCTGCTACCACAAGAGTTTCTTTATTGGCAAGAGCAATTCTTTTACTTTTTTTAATTGCTTCAATCGTTGGTTTAAGTCCTGCAAAACCAACTATTGCTGAAAGAAGAATATCATAATCTTCTTCTTTTGTAATTTGTAGAAGACCTTCTTCACCTTCGATAATTCTGCATTTGTTGCCAGTGCGTTTTTTTAGTTCTCTTGCTTTTTCTTTGTTTTTAACAACAACAGAAGACGGATTAAATTCATTAATTTGTTCTTCAAGTAAATCAATATTATCGTTAACAGTTAAACCTGCCACAGAAAATTCATCTTTGAAGTTTCTTATAATTTCAAGAGCATTTTTACCAATAGAGCCTGTTGAACCTAAGATTAAAATTTTCTTCATAATTTAATTTATAAATCTATGTGTTATTGCAAGCAAGAAATTTATTATCACAATTAAATTTATGATATGGTTTAATCTAAAAATTTTTTTAAGGTAATTATATCCTTCTTCATTTATTGGATTATTGCCATTCAAATTTTCTCCTAAAGCAGTTTTTAATTTTTTTGCTGAAGGAATAATGTAAAGAAAAATTATGAGAAGCAAAATTAACATCAGTATTTGTTTGGTTGTTAACCAGTGATTTGAAGTCATTTGAAAAAATGAATAAGCAGGATTTATTAAAACAAGAAAAATTCCGGTTATTAAAATTCCAGTAGCACTTATCATTCCTGTTAAGTTTGATAGTTTGAGATAAAGTCTAATTAAATTTTTTTCGCATTCTAAGCCTTTGTTCTTAGTTATATTTGACTTCAAATACAAATCAGAAATAAAACTGATAATCCATCCACCAGCAAAAATTATATGTAAGGTTAATAATGTCGGATAGAATTCCACTGTGATTCCTTTCATTTTGTGCTCTTAAATATAAAAAAAGATGATGAGATAATTTATACCACTGATTAACATTAATGAGAAAACCTTTTTCATAAAAATGAAGTGTGATTAATCTCTGTATGGCCTGTTCAGCCATTGGTCAATCGTGAGTTTAAGAAAATGAATATTTATTGGTTTGGCAATATAATCATTCATTCCAGCTGCAAGACATTTTTCTCTGTCTTTCATACTTGAATGAGCAGTAACAGCAATAATTGGGATTTTACCAATATTTCCCGGAATATCTCTTATTTTTTTTGTAGCAGTAATTCCATCCATATCAGTCATTTCAATATCCATTAATACTAAATCGAACTGGCCTGTTTTTACAGCTTCGATAGCTTCATTTCCATTTGATACAGCTTCTACATCATAACCAACTTCCCGTAAAATTTTGCATTCTAAATTTTGACTTATTGGATTATCTTCAACAAGCAGTAATTTTTTTCTTAATTGTTTTTCTTCCTGTTGTTTTTCAGTTGTCTCAACTTCTTGTTTCTCGGGTTCAGATTTTTGAGGGATTTCGAGAATTTGTCCTTCAATTTTTTCAGCCGGTTGGAGTTTAAAAAATGCATTGAAATAAAATTTGCTTCCAATGCCAAGTTTGCTTTCCACCTTTATATCTCCACCCATGAGCTTAACAAATTCTTTTGAAATTACTAGTCCTAAGCCTGAACCTTCTTTTTTATCTTTTTTGCTTTTTACTTGAACATAAGGTTCAAATAACATTGGAATTTTTTCGGCAGGAATGCCATGTCCTGTATCTTCTACCGAAGTTAAAATTTCTACTGTGTTAATTGTTCTTGATTTTTGCTTTACGGTAATCTTTACTTTTCCTTCGTCTGTAAATTTGATTGCATTTCCTACAAGATTCAAAACAATTTGTCTATATCTTGTCGGGTCTCCATAAATTTTTTCTGGTATTTCTGAATCAACTTCCTCTTCGAGTTCAATTCCTTTCTGACGAGCGGTTTGTCCCATAATTGAATAGACTTTGTGAATTTCATCTCTAATATCAAATTCTTCAATATCGAGTTCCATTTTCCCGGCTTCAATCTTGGATATATCAAGAATGTTGTTTATTATGTCAAGGAGTGATTCAGCAGCAAGTCTTGCATCTCTTGCAAATGATTTTAATTCTTCCTTGCTTTCGAACAAATCATTTTCAATCAATGTCAAAAAGCCCATAACAGAATTCATTGGTGTTCGAACTTCGTGACTCATATTTGCAAGAAATTTTGTTTTGTAGCTGCTTTCTTGCTGAGCTTTTTGAGCAGCCAAATCAGACTTAAGTTTTTCCTGTCTTAATGCTTCAAGTGCTTTTTGTCTTTCATTTTCTGCTTGAACCTGTTGAGTTATATCCTGAACGCTTCCTTCGTAGTAAGTTATATTTTCTTCTTCATCGTAACTAATTCTAATGTTAATGCGAACAGTAATTTCAGAACCATCTTTTTTTAAGAACTGAACTCTATAGTTTCGAACTCTTCCTTGTTTTTCTAATAGTTTATGAAGTAAATCCCAATCGGCTTTTCTTTTGAATAAATTATCAATGAAATTTAATTTGTAAACATCATCATCACTTGAATAGCCAAGAATTTTTACAAATGCTGGATTAACTGCAGTAAATTTTCCTGTAGGAAGAATTTGAAAAACTCCTTCTGTTGAATTTTCAAAAATATTTCTGAACTTTCTTTCGGATAAAGCAACTTCGTAGCTTTTTAGAAGTGCTTCGTGTCTTAATCGGTAATTGATATAACTTGCTACAATTGCCATTACACTTATAATCAGGACCAGTATTATTGATTCGAACATATTTGGCAGTGAAGTAATAGAAGGATTGCTGAACAATATTGAAGCTACAAAAACCAAGTTGTAATAAATTGCTACTATTATTTGATCTTTGACTTCCCAGCTTAAGAATAAAGCTGCTGTAAATATTATTAAGCTGATTATGTGAGAATTAAAAACGAGAGTGTGAGGTTCGAGATAAATCATTACTCCAAATGAAATAACAATTGAAAGCAATAAAATATGAACCAGAACAGCAGGATGATTTTTCCCAAATTTTGTATTTGATAATGCCAGCAAAATGAAAGCAATTAAAACTGAAGTTACTCGAGAAATGTAATGTTGAATGCTATGCTCTGCAAAGTAGATAACTTCAAATATTAGAGCAACAATTCCTGCAGCAGCAGTAAATGTGGCTAAAGACCTGAAAGGAGGCAGTAATTGTTTTTTGTTTTCCTGTTTTATAAACTCCTGAACTTTTAACTCAAGAGTTTTTGATGATGGTCGTGTTGTAATCGATTTACCCACTTATGTTATATCAAAATGAACTTTTTCTTAATTTATTAAGTAAGTTTTACTACAATGTGCTTGAATTTTTTTAATTATTTTGAACTTTCAGATATAAAATATTTTTATTCTCCAAACAATTTAATAAATAAATAAAATTCAACCAAAAAATTGAAAAGCTAAATCTTTAATTGTGATTTTAGTTTTATGAGTGATTTCTTTTATCAAATAGACCTTAGCATATTTTATTTCATTAATCACTCACTTTCAAATTTAGTGTTTGATAAATTTTTTGTTTTTATAACTGATGTAAAGAATTGGTATATAACTTATTTAATATTGTATTTCATTCTCATAATCAAAGGCGGGAAAAGAGGAAGAATATCTGCTCTAATTCTTATATTCTTGATTGTAGTTTCAGACCAATTAAGCAGCGTGTTTCTAAAAAATTTATTTGCAAGAATAAGACCATGCAATGTGCTTGATGATGTTAATCTGCTTGTTGGATGCACAGATTCATTTTCATTTCCTTCATCTCATGCAGTAAATAATTTTGCAGTGGCTGTATTTTTCGGCAAACTATTTCTCAAATATAAATGGATTTTAATAAGTGTAGCTTCTCTAATTGCTTTTTCAAGACCTTATGTTGGAGTTCATTATCCTTCGGATATTTTGGGTGGAGCAGTAATTGGTTCGTTGCTTGGTATTCTTTTTTCTTATTTTGTAATGTTGATAGAAAAATTTTATGACGAAAAAATTAAAAGGGGTAAAAGCAACAATGAAAACTAAACTTCAAATTGCTAAAAACTGGCTGCCAAGATATACTGGAACTAAAATAGATGAATTTGGTGATTATCTGCTGTTGACAAATTTTTATAATTACATAATTAAATTTGCAGAAAGATTCAATTGTGATATTAAAGGGATAGGAAGACCAATGCAAACTGCAACTAATAATAATGGTCTTACAATTGTAAATTTTGGAATTGGTTCTGCAAATGCAGCAACAATTATGGATTTACTTGTTGCAAGAAATCCAAAAGGTGTTTTGTTTTTAGGGAAATGCGGAGGATTGAAACAATCTACAGAAATTGGAAATTTTATTCTTCCAATTGCTGCAATAAGAGGTGAAGGAACAAGTAATGATTATCTGCCGCCGGAAGTTCCTGCACTGCCATCGTTCAAACTTCATAAGTTTGTTTCTGATAAAATAGTTGCGCGCAATATGGAATATCGAACAGGTGTTGTTTATACAACAAATAGAAGATTATGGGAATGGGATGAAAATTTTAAGCAATATCTAAAAAGAATTGGAGTTATTGGCATTGATATGGAAACCGCAACTTTATTTATTGTCGGTTATGCAAATCAAATTGCACGCGGAGCTTTATTGCTTGTTTCTGACTTGCCAATGTTTCCAGAAGGAATTAAAACTGAAGAATCGGATAGGCTTGTTACACAACTTTATACCGATGTTCATCTTGATATTGGTATTGAAGCAATGACAGAAATTGGAGCTAAAGGAGAACAAATAAAACATTTTACTTTCTAAATGAAACATTAATTATTTTATAATGTTCAATCACTGCATTCATTATTTGTGAGAGGAAATCTATGAAAAAATTTTTATTTATAATTTTTGTTTTGACTATTCTTTTGAGTTATTCTTCAATTCACGCACAAAACTCAGATGAGAAAATAATTAAAGAAACACTTACAAAACTTCTGAGTTACAGCAAAGAAAAATCATTTGAAAAAGCAGCTAGCATAATTGCCTACACAGGTGAAGATAAAAGCAGAGAATATAAAACATCTTTCGATGCTTCTAATAAAGATGAGTTAAATCAAGTAAAAAGAATTTGCAAAAGAATTTCTGCTCTTTTAGATATCAGCTCAAATTATGAAACAGGGAAAGTTACAGTTACTAAAGAAAATAATATTGATGTATACAATGCAGAAGTAACATTCATCAGCGGAGAAGAAAAATTAAAAACAAATTTTAGATTTATTAAAATTGATAAAGGATTTCTGCTTTTGAGTGTAAATTAGGTTCATATAAATTGTTGTTAAATTCATACTACCAGTGCTAAGATTGCGAACAAATCAATTATAATTAACATTAAGCTTACTTCTTCTTTTTTCCCGATAAAAATTTTTATTAAAGTCCATGAAATAAAACTCCATATAATTCCTTGAGTTATTGAATTAGTTAATGGAATCAATATCATACCAAGAAAAGAAGGAATAGAATCATCAAAGTTATTCCAGTTTATTTTGATAATTGGTTTCATCATAAATACACCAACAAGAATTAATGCAGGTGCAGTTGCAATTGGAGGAACTATTGAAATTAATGGTGAGAAAAACATAAAAGGTAAAAATAAAAGTCCAGCTACTACTGCTGTCAAACCAGTTTTTCCTCCTTCTTCAACACCAGCAGCTGATTCAATATAACTGGTTCCTGAACTTGTTCCAAGTAATCCAGAAATTGTTGTTGAGAATGCATCAACAATTAGTGATTCTTTTATTCTTAATGGTTCACCGTTTTCGTCAAGTAAATTTCCTGCTTCTGCTACTCCAATAAAAGTAGCAATTGAATCGAACATATCAGTAAATAAAAAAGCAAAGATTACAGGGAATAAAGAAAATTTTAATGATTCAATCAAATCGAGTTTGAAGATTAGACTGAAATCAGGATTTGCAAATAAACCTTTCCAGGAAATTAAAGTTGGTGTGCCAAAACTCGCTAAAGCATCGCCATAAATTCTACCTATCGGAACAGATAAAAAAGTTGTAATCACAATTCCTAATATCAAAGCTCCTTTAACTTTTTTTATCACTAAAATAGAAGTTATAATTAAACCAATCAGAAAAGTAATTACTGCAGCATCAAACTTACCGATGCCAATAATTGTTGCAGGATTACTAACGATGAACTTAGCATTAACAAAACCAATAAATGTAATAAATAATCCTATGCCGGCTGAAATACCAAATCTAATTTGTTTTGGAATTGATTTTAGAATTAATGTTCTGATATTCAAAATGGATAGAATTAAAAAAATTATGCCTGACCAGAATACAGTTCCAAGAGCAACTTCCCACTTGACACCCATTCCAATAACTACTGAATAAGCAAAGAAAGCATTAATTCCCATTCAAGGAGCAATTAAAATTGGATTCTTTGCATAAATCCCCATCATTATACTGCTAAATGCACTAACTAAAATTGTAGCTGTAAGAACTCCTTCAAAAGGCATTCCTGCAGATGATAGTATAGAAGGATTAACAACAATTATATACATTGATGCTAAAAAAGTTGTTAAACCAGCAATTACTTCTGTCTTAAAATCAGTATTGTATTTTTCGAACTGGAAGTATTCTTTTATCATATTAATAATTCCATGTTAATTATAAATACAATAAGAAAAGAAAAAATGTAAATTTCAAGACTATATTTTTATGAATCATGCTTTTAGATTTTATGATTACAATTCTGTCATTCTGACTTTGCCATTAGGCGGAAGAAGAATCTAAAACAAATTCTTTAAGAGATTCTTCATTCCTCTTCGTTCCATTCAGAATGACAGTATTATTTTTCTCCTGTCATTCTGAGGAGACCGCCAACGGCGGTCGACGAAGAATCTAAAAAACCATTCTTTCATTTTTAAGAGATTCTTCCTCGCCTTCGGCGAGTCAGAATGACACTTCTGCTTTCTTCTGTCATTCTGAGGAGTCTCACCGTAAGGTGGACGACGAAGAATCTAAAATCCATTCCTTCATGCTCTTTGAGATTCTTCATTCCGCTTCGCTTCATTCAGAATAACATTTTATTTTTTCCCCTTTGTCATTCTGAGGAATTCGCCGAAAGGCGAATGACGAAGAATCTAAAAAATAATTCTTTCTTTTTCTTAGAGATTCTTCCTCGCCTTCGGCGAGTCAGAATGACACTCCTGCTTTTTCCCTGTCATTCTAAGGAGTCACACCGTAAGGTGGACGACGAAGAATCTAAAATCCATTCCTTCATGCTCTTTGAGATTCTTCATTCCGCTTCGCTTCATTCAGAATGACTTACTATTCTCTCCTGTCATTCTGAGGAATTCGCCAAAGGCGAATGACGAAGAATCTAAAAAACAATTCTTTCTTTTTCTTAGAGATTCTTCCTCGTCTTCGGCGAGTCAGAATGACACTTCTGCTTTTTCCCTGTCATTCTGAGGAGACCGCCGAAGGGTGGACGACGAAGAATCTGAAAACAATCCATTATTTTTAATAGATTCTTCATTCCGCTTCTCTTCATTCAGAATGACCTTGTTATTTTTTTATCCCGTATTTCGGCTATAAATATCTTTTTTATTATTTTTCTATGTGAAAATCAAAAATACTTTTGATATGAGCAGCGAGGACTTAAAAAGCAATATACTAAATTCGATAGCTGATGGAATTTTTACAGTAGATGAAAATTTTAAAATCAATTTTTTTAATAAATCTGCTGAGAAAATAACAGGTTTTAAGAGTGAAGAAGTAATTGGAAAATTCTGCAAAAATATTTTTCAATCAGATTTATGTTATGGAAATTGTCCTATTGCAAGAGCTCTGAAATTCGGTGAAAATATATTTGACTTAAGAACCAAGTTAAGAACAAAAGATGACACTATTAAATTTGTTAGACTTAGTGCTTCGGTAATTAAAAATGAAAAAGAGGAACCATCAGGCGGAGTAATTTCTTTTAGAGATATTTCGACATACATTAATGAAAGAGAAAACGCAAGAAGTGATGAACATTTTTATGGCATTGTTGGTAATACTCGTGCGATGATTAATATCTTTAATTTAATTCATGAAATTGCTTATACTGATGCAAATGTTTTAATCCAGGGTGAGACGGGAACAGGCAAAGAGATGATTGCCGATGCAATTCAAATGACAAGCAAAAGGAAAAATGAAAAATATATTAAAGTTAACTGTGCTGTTTTGCCCCCAACATTGCTTGCAAGCGAACTCTTTGGTCATACAAAAGGTGCATTTACAGATGCAGTTAAAGACCGTATTGGAAGATTTGAGCTTGCAGATAAAGGTACAATCTTTCTTGATGAAATTGCTGAAATGCCTCTTCAAACTCAATCACAATTATTAAGGGTAATTCAAAACGGGACCTTTGAAAGATTAGGAGAATCAATTACACGACATGTTGATGTTCGAATTATTGCAGCTACTAATGTTAAAATTAAAGATGCGATTGCAGAAGGAAAATTTCGCGAAGACCTTTACTATAGATTAAATGTCATTCCGATTGAACTGCCTCCACTTAGAGAACGGAAAGAAGATATTCCTTATCTCATAAAATATTTTATCAAAAAATTTAATTTGATTTATCAAAAAGAAATTCTTGACATAGATAAAACCGCACTCGATATTTTAATGAGTTACAATTGGCCCGGTAATATTAGAGAACTCGAGAATGCTATTGAATATGCTGTAATAAGGTCGGGAAAAGAACATTTACTAACACCTTGCTCTCTTCCCGAGCAAATAAGAAATTTTTCTTCAAATGAAGTTTGTATGGAAAAATTATTAAAGACCAAAAAAATTAACACATCTGAATTAATCCGATTGCTCGAAACTTATAAATGGAATAAATCAAAAGTAGCGGAAATCTTAGGCGTTAATCGCTCTACATTGTGGCGATGGCTGAAAGAAATTAGACAAAATTAATGTTGCATTTGCAATAAATTATTTTATACGGATAATTATTTGTAATTAAATAAGTTGTAAAATACTGTTGCAAAATTATGCAACATTTTATTTGCCCTCCATTTTTCCATAAAATTTTCCTGCAAAAAAAGAAAGAATTTCAAATTGTAGATTGACAAAAATTTTAATTCTCTGGCAATCATTTTGCTATTGAAAAAGCATGAACATTATGTTAGGAAATTATCATTTTCTTACAAGAGATTATCCTTCTGCAAAAGAAGAGCTGGAAAATTATTTGTTGTTACATCCTGATAACAAGCGTGTTAAGAAGAAATTGATAATATGTTACACTCAAGTTAATGAACTCGAAAAAGCTATGGATTTATTTTATTCGCTTGTGAAAGAAGATATTGATTTCATAATTAATACAAATCCAGAAACAGAAGATTGTCCCTGCCCGGATTTAGTAAAAAAAATAGAGAGCGAAAAACCCGAACATTTAAGTGAATATGATTTGTCTTTAGAACTTGGAATTTTATGGTTATACTGTAATGGAGAAAAATCTATTCAATATTTTGAAAAAGCCTACAACTTGAATTCTGAAGATAAAAGAATTCCTTTCATTATAAGCAAAATAAAATCAAGAGTAGAATAATAAAACTAAACAGGAGGAAAGAATATGTCGAAAGAAATTACAAGAAAAGAATTTTTAACGAATACTTCAAAGTATGCAGTTGGAGCAATGGCAGGAGTAATTGGATTAAATGCTCTTTCAGGAGGCAAAATATTGGCAAGCCCTAAAGACTTCACTTGGCCATGGCCTTATCAAGCTTTAGACCCTGAGGATGTTAGAATTAGAGCTCATCATTTATATTGGAACGATAAGGATTGTGCCTCAGGAGTTTTTGGATCTTTTGTAGAAGCATTAAGAGAAAAAATTGGTGACCCATGGAATTCAATGCCAATTGAAGTAATGTTATTTGGCAGAGGCGGTGGAAATGGCTGGGGAACATTATGCGGAACTGTAAATGGTGCCGCTGCCATAATTAGTCTTGTTACATCCAAAGCTGATTCAGGAAAATTAATAAATGAAATTTGGGGATGGGCATGTTCGGAGGCTTTGCCATCTAATGCAGCAAATCAAGCTGCAGTTGATGGAAAATATATTGACAAAAAATATAATGATGTATTGCCTCAGAGTGTTAGTGGTAGTGTTCTCTGCCATGCTTCTGTTACTCAATGGTGCAATGTTGCAAAGAAAAAAGTAAGTGATACAGAAAGAAAAGAAAGATGTGCTCGACTTGCTGGTGATGTTGCAGCTAAAACAGCAGAAATATTGAATGCTTTCTTTGCTCAAACATTTCAATCAACTTATGTTACACATCCTTATGTTACACAATGTCAGGGATGTCATGGAACAGCTGCATTTAATAATGTAATGACTCAAATGAACTGTGAACCATGTCATGGTGACCCGCATAATGTATCAGGATTAATTGAAGTCAGTGGAGAAATTCCAAGTGATTTCCATCTTGAACAAAATTATCCTAATCCATTTAATCCATCTACTAAAATTCAGTTTTCTGTTCCAAGAACTGAAAAAGTATCAATTGTAGTTTATGATTTAATGGGAAGAGAAGTAAAAAGATTAATTGATTATGATATATTAAATCCAGGCAAATATACAGTTGAGTGGAATGGAACCGATAATTCTAATAATAGAGTTTCAAGTGGAATTTACTTTGTTCGAATGACTGCAGGTCAATATCAATTTACAAGAAAGATGAATTTATTGAAATAACGATTTAATATTAATGGGGTTGTCTAAAAAAATTGTTTGTTTTTTTGAAGAGACAACCCCCAAAATTAAATTAGCACTGAGCTTCGCACGAATTAAAAAAAGTATCATTAAAATAAATTGATAAAAATACACGATAGAATTATGATTTGTTCTTATTCTGATAATAAAATGTTCTTCCTCTTTCTGTTAATTCCCAAATACCGCGTGGGGAATCAGATGATAAGAGACCTTCGATTACCATTTAATTTCTTGTCCACTGAGCAGTGTTTTCCCATCTTTTTTGGTTTGGATCTGATGGAAGACTTTTGTAATCATATTCATTCAAAATATTATTCATCTTATCGTGAACGAGTTTTAAAACATCTTTCATTTTTCCAGATCCACCCAATTCAATATATTGCTACATCGAGCAGATTAATTCAAACTCACTAAGTTAACTCTTCTGATATTGCAGGAGAAATTTCTTTGTTGATGGATTCTCACCAAAGAGGAGTTGCATTTAGTATAGTGTTGAGAGAGGGTTTTGCGGGCGGGATTTTCTACTTCAGTTTCTACTTCAGTGAGATTCTGCTAAAACTTAAAAGCCTTGTAAGATGTTGATTTACAAGGCTTTATTTAGTGAGCGCGGGTGGGCTCGAACCACCGACCCTTTGCTTAAAAGGCAAATGCTCTACCCCTGAGCTACGCGCCCATTTCCTAAATTTCGAGGCACAAATATAATTTTTACTGCTAAATTTTCCAAACTCTCATAAAATATTTACTGAAAATCTTTCATTTTAAGTAAAATTATCTGCTGTTTTAGAAAAAGAGGAAATGTTAATTGATTTTGACTTTTTACTAAATCTTGCTGAGTTTATTAAAAAGTCAGCCCTTAAAAAGAGGTAAAAGCAGAAAAAACAGATAAAAAAAGCGAAAAGAGTGAAAAAAAGATTAGGAGAAAATGCAAGATTTAAATAAATTGCATAAAAAAGCTTGCAAAATAATATGATAAAAAAGACAGAGAAAAAATCACAACTCAGCATGTTCTTTTCGTTAAAAGACACATTAGATCAAAACCATCCATTATTCATATTAGGAGAAAAAATAAACTGGCAGCAGTTTGAAGAAGCATTTATACCTCTATACTGCCCGGATAATGGTCATCCTGCTCTGCCAATACGATTGATGGTGGGGTTATTGATAATAAAACATCTGCGAAATATTTCGGATGAAAGTGTAGTAGAACAATACTCAGAGAATGTTTATTATCAATATTTCTGCGGACAGAGTGAGTTTGTAGCAAAGGTCCCATGTCAAGCAAGTGAACTGGTCCATTTCCGAAATCGAATAGGCGAAGCAGGGGTAGAGTTAATATTGAAAGAAAGCATTAGGATAAACGGGGATGATAGATTTGATCCTGACGTAAGCATAGATACAACAGTTCAGGAAAAGAACATCACCTATCCAACAGATAATAAATTACACAGAAAGATTATTGAAAAATGTAAAGCAATATCGGAGAAAGAAGATTTGCCTATAAGACAGAGTTACAGTCGGACACTAAAGAAGCTTTCAATAGATCAGAGGTTTCGGAATCATCCGAAGAATTATATTAAAGCACGCAAGGCAGACAGAAAAGTAAAAACGATAGCAGGAAGATTAGTAAGAGAATTAGAGCGTAATTTAGAGCCCAATTCACAATATCAATCAGAATTAGAGTTGTATAAGAGAGTGTTAAATCAGAAGAAAGATGATAAGCACAAGATATATTCATTACACGAACCGGAAGTAGAATGTATCTCGAAAGGCAAAGAAGCAAAGAAATATGAATTTGGCAATAAGGTATCAATCATAATGACACAAAGCACAGGGGTAATAGTAGGGGCAATGAGTTTTAGAAATCCATATGATGGACACACACTTCAGTCGGCAATAGAACAAGCAGAAAAGTTATTAGAAAGAAAGAGTATCAAGACAGCCACAGTAGACAGAGGTTACAGGGGAACGAGTAAAATAAATGATGTAATAATTCAAAGTCCAAAACCATTTAACAATAAAACGCAGACAAAGTACAAACAGAATAAATTGAAGAAACAATTTGGCAGAAGAGCAGCAATAGAACCAGTAATTGGACATCTGAAGTCAGACCACAGAATGAAACGAAACTTTTATAAAGGAATATCTGGTGATTCAATAAATGTAATGTTATCAGCAGCAGCATATAACTTCAAGAGGATGATGAGAAAATGGAAATCATCTTTTTGGCTATTTTTTTATCGCCATTTTATTTCGCCGATTATTTCATTTTTCAATCAAGTTATTTTCTCCCCAAAAGAAATTTGGGTTTTTAAGGGCTGACTAATAAAATATTCTACTTCTTTTTAATTTCTATTTTAAAGATTATCAAAATTAATTCGATAATTGTATTAGTCAATACTATATAATGGTGAATTTTGCTCAATTTTATTTATAACTCAGGAGACATATTTCAATGTATAAATTATTAATAATTTTAGCCATCACTGTTACAATTCAAGCACAGTCAAATAAAGAATTGACATTAGAAGATTGTATTAAGTTAGCTTTGGAAAGAAACAAGCAAAAAGAAATTTCTCAATTAGCAATTAAAAGAAGCGAAGCACAGATAAAGCAAGCAAAGTCTATAAAGTACCCGCAATTTGAAATTTCTTCTTTTGCTTTTGTAAGTGATGAAAATTTTACATTTACTCAACCTCCTCTTAAAATTCAAATGCCTCCAATAAATATGGGTACATTTTCGTTGCCTTTTTCTTCAATCGAAATTCCACCTCAAAAATTTTCTGTTGCAGAAAATAAAAGTATACTTTCAGAAGCCTCTCTAATTTATCCATTATATACAGGTGGAAAAATTAATTCTGTTATCGAGCAGGCAAAATTAGGATTGTCTATAGCAAAGAACGATTTAGAATTAACAGAAAGTGAGATTAAGTATAATGTTAAAAAAGCATTTTATTCAGTTGTGATGGCACAGAAAGTAAGTAATATTTTTAATGATGCTTTAATTAGATTTGAAACCACTTATAAACTTACAGAAACTTTATATAATGCCGGCTCAGAAAATGTTAACAAACTTGATTACCTGAAAATTAAAATGGCATATGAAACATTTAAAGGCTTGAATGAAACTATCTCATCAAATTTGAAAACTGCATTATCTGCTCTTAAATTTTTTATTGGTATTGATTCAGATGAAGAATTAACTATAATTCCACCATTGAATGACTATGATAATAATGTAATAGAGAAATATTTAGAATCAGAATTATTAACTGAATCAAATATAAATATGCAGAAGATTAATAATGCTATAAAGGCATTTGAATATAAAGTTAAAGAAGCTAAAAGTGATTACTATCCCTCCATAGCTTTGATAAGCAGTTACAGAAGATTGGACAATCATTATCAATATGGATTTTTCACAGAAGAGAATAGAAATATTTTATCTATAGGAATAGGAATAAAATGGTCATTATTCAATGGTTTTAGAACTGAAGGCAAAGTTGAAGAAATGAAAGCTGAACTATCAAAGTACCAAACACAAAAATTATATTTGAACGATGCATTAAAATTTCAAAAAGAAAAATTATTAAATGAATTAAGAGCTGTAAATAATCAGGTTGAATCGGCAAAAGCAGCAATGGAAACAGCAACCGAATACAGGGAGTTGCAATTAAAAGCATATATGAATGACATGGGTTCGGTCTCTGATTTTATTCAAGCTCAATTATATGAATCATTCCTGAGTGCTCAATATGAATATGCACAGTTCAATCGAATTTGTACAATTTTGGAATTGGAAAAAATTTTTGGAGATATTCAATAATAAATGTGATATTTTCTTAAAACGAATACAAAAAAAATATAAATGCAGTCGATTAATAAAATTGTGATTATAATTTTACTTTTAATTATTCTTATTGATAATAAAGTTACAGCACAGACACAGCCCGACACCGTTAGATGGGGTTTTTATTTTACTTCTGTAGATGAGATTGTTGCTAATAAAATAGGAGAGTCATTAAGATACTGGATAGAGTTAATTAAAAAGAAATCCAATGATAAAAAAGTTAGGGATGCAATTGTTATCACAATACGTTATAATTCAATATCAGATTTATTGCAGGATGTGCGTAAAAACAAAATTGAAGTAATAAGCTTTCCTTCGTTAACTTACTTTAAAAGCGGCATAAATGATTATTTTTATCCAGCACTTACAATTTCAAAATCTTTGGAAAGTAAGTATGAGAAATATTTAATCATTAGTAGTGAAAAAGCAGAAGAAAACATCGAAAAATTAAAAAATGCAGAAATTTATACTCCTAAATTATATACTGACGAGATGCTCATTACATGGCTAAAGTCAAAGTTAAACATTAATAATTCTCAAAAGAAAAATAATATTAAAATAATAAATACAACAAAAACAGAAATTCAACTAATCAACTCAGTTTTCTTTAATACAATTAACTATGCTGCTGTATCAGAAGCTTCATTCCAATTGGCTAAAGAATTAAATCCGCAAATAAAGAATAAAGTGAAAGTGTTAAGTGTATCCCCAGACTTTCTTTATATAATAATTTCATTTAATAGAAAAATTAAAGATTACGTTGCTGAAAAAATTATGAACTTGTTTTTAAATATTCATAAGTCAGTAGATGGAAGACAAATACTAAATCTGGTACAGGCAGAAAAATTTTATTCAATAAATGAATCGGACTTAGATGAAACAAAAAAATTAGTAAGGTTTCTCCAATCCAAAATTAAATAGAGCTGAGATTAAAGATGAAATTTTATTATAACATATCGGCTCTTGCATTGTTAGTTTTTTTAATTGCTCATTCAATAGAAGTAAAAAAGCAAATATTGAATTTAGCTCAAGCAGTTCGATTTGTCCCAATTGTTCCCCTTGATTTACAGGAAAAAGAAAGATTAATCAAACAAGCAAAACAATTTTCAAGTAAATAAATAATTGGTAAAAATGAGAATACTTAAAGAAAAATTAACTGTCCTACTTTTTGTTTGCTTAATAAGCAGCAATATGCAGTATGCACAATCAGATAAAAGCATATTGAGATGGGCGCTTTATTTTCCTACAATTAAAAAGAATTATATGAAACAAATTAACGAGTCATGGGATTACTGGTCAAAGCTGTTTATAAAAAAATTAAATAACAAAGGTCTTGAAGGCGGAAAATTTTCTGTTCAACAATATTATTCTAAAACTCAATTATTAGAAGATATTCAGAATGATAAAGTTGATGCTATTGCATTATTTTCAATTCATTATATAAATGATGGCTTTGATAAATTTTTCTATCCCGTTTTTACTTCATCTAAGTCATTAGAAGAAAAATTTCAAAAATATATTATAATCTGCAATGCAGAAAACCAATTAAATTATATTAAAAATGGAGAACTGCATATACCAGAATCAAGTGAAACTGAACTTATGAATATTTGGGTTAAATCAAAATTTGGTAACGATAAATCTGGTGATGGAATTGTAATTGTCAAATCGCCCAAAAATGAAATTCAATTAATTAATGCCATTTTCTTCGGTTCAATAAAATATGCAGTAGTAACAGAAGCATCTTTTTCTGTGGCTAAAGAATTAAATCCCCAGATAAAAAATAAAATTAAAGTAATTGATACATCACCAGGTTTAATAAATCTTATCGTTGCTTTAAGAAAGGGATATAATAAAGATTATGAAAACATAATTTTAGACATAAGCTTGAACTTTCATAATTCTATTGAAGGTAAACAGATACTAAATCTTGCACAGGCTGCACGTTTTGTAGAAATTAATAATTCGGACTTATCAGAAACAGTAAAACTTTTAAAGTCAGTAAAAAAAGATTGCCATAAAAAGTTATTTTAATAATGTGAAAAAATATTTTAAAATATTGTTGATAATTATAACATCATTAATTTTTATAATTAATGTATGTTTAGCACAAAACAAGCAATCAAAAGCAATTCTTGGATTTTATTCATCTGATATTAATTCCTCAGGCAGTATTGTTAAAGAATCTTTCAGCCAGTGGGTTGAAGAAATTAGGAAGATGTCTACTTATAAACCTTTCAAAACACTAATTGTAGAACCTCATTTTTATAACACTCCAGATGAACTTTATAAAGAAGTTTATAATAATTCTCTTGATATTATTAATATAAATTCATGGGACTATTATAAACTAAAATTTACAGATAGATTAAAACCAATTCTGGTAGCAAGTTCAAATGAAAAAGAAAAGAAGGAGAGATTTTATCTTGTCAAACATATTAGTAATCCTGTTGAGAGGATTGAACAGTTGATAAATCAAAAAATAATATTGCCCAAATTTAATTCTGCTCAACTGGCCAAAAGCTGGCTTCAAGTTGAATTATATGATGAATTAGGAAAGAAAAAATATAGAACAATTAAAATTGTTGAATCAGGAAATAATGACCAGTATGAATTATACTCTGTTTTCTTTAAAAGAATTGACTATGCAGTAATAAGAGAAAGTTCTTATCTAACAGCTGTAGAATTAAATCCACAACTAAAAAAACAAACATGTATTCTTGCTAAGTCGCCAGGATACATATATTATTTTGCCGCAGCAAGAAAAAATTTTGATGAAGAATTATGTAATGAAATAATAAAGCTTGGCATGAATTTACATACATCAGTTGCAGGAAGACAAATATTAAATTTAATGAGAGGGGTTAGAATATTTCCTGTATCTGAGGAAGATTTAAGAGAATCAAAGGAATTATTTAATAGATACAATATTATTTTTAATAAATAGTAATTGAATGAACAGAAAATTAAAAATATCAAGAGCTCATATTTCTTACATAAGCACACTGATAAAAAGATGGTTAAACAGCATTACCGCAAGAATAACATTACTCTCCTGGTCAATCTTATTATTTTCTACAATAATTTATGCTTTTTTCTATTACTTCAATCAAAAAAATGTAATTCAACAAAGGATGCGGTTTGAAGCAAAAAATATAGCCGAATCAATAATTCAAGCTGAAGGAGCAACATTATTCACAGAAGATTATGGCGGCATTATTGATTTTTGTACTCAACTTATTTCAAGTTCACAGTCATTAGATTTTATTATTCTTACCAAAAGTTCAGGTTTATCATTAATATTTGATAAAAATGGGTGGCGATTTGAAGAATTAAAAGAAAAGTCAATTAGACCTACGGAAAAAGAGTCAGGACAAATTACATTCATAAAATTATTTAATAAAGAAAATTATTTGTTCAGCAAGCCATTTATATATACAGGTATTAATTGGGGATATATTCATATAGGTATTTCTCTTGATTCATATAATACGGCAATGGAAAATTTATTTTCGAGAATGATGCTTTTCTCAACTATCTTTATAATACTTGGTTCTTTAGTTGCATTTAAATTTTCTCAAATGATTACAAAACCAATTGGCGAATTAGTCAGCACAACATACGAGGTAGAAAGAGGTAATCTTAATGTTCAAGTTAAAGTTGAACGAGATGACGAAATAGGATTTTTAGCAAAATCATTTAATTTAATGATTGATTCTCTTAGAAGAAGTACGGAGCTACTGGAATCAAAAATTAGAGAAAGAACTTATGAATTAGAACAATCGAACCAGCTGCTTATTGCTGAAATAAATGAAAGAAGAAAAACAGAAGAAATGTTGAAAAAATATACAATTAAACTTGAGACATTAGAAGAAATCTATAAGGGAATTATCAATGCTAATTCTCCTTACGAAGTATTTCGTAATACAACCGATTTGATTTATAGAAAGATTATTCAATTTACGATGGCAGAACTTTCATTCTTTGATAATGAAAGAAGAAAAGTACTTGTTAATACATGTTTAAGAACAGAAAAATCTTTTGAAGTGAAAACACAAGAGTATAATTTCGATAATTATTATGGTCTAAATAAAAGTCTTGATTTACCATATTATCTACAGGCTGATATGAGAAATGTAGAATATAAAAATCCACAGGAAAAAGAACTTTATCAAAAAGGAATAATTTCATATATCTCTATTCCGCTTTACTTTCAAAATGAATTAATTGGTGAATTAAACTTTGGATTTGAAGAACCTTTGGAATTAGAAGATGAAAAGTATAGCATCCTGTATGAAATTTCTCATCATATTTCTGTTGCTATAGTACAATTATATTTGTCAGAAAAATTAAGACTAAGTGCCGAAGAATTAAGAGCTTCTTTGAAAGAAAAAGAAACATTGTTAAAAGAAATCCATCATCGTGTAAAAAACAATTTACAGGTGATATCAAGTTTATTGTTTTTGCAGTCAAAATTACTTCACGATAAAGAATCAATTTCAATATTTACTGAAACACAATTAAGAATACGTTCATTAGCACTAGTTCATGAAAAACTTTATCGCTCGAAAAATATTAGTGAAATTAATTCTTTGGAATACATAAAAAATCTTGTTACAAATATTTGTGATACTTACAAATTCGATATGAATAATACTGAGATTAAATTTGATATAGATGATATAAAATTAACAGTAGATAGAGCTGTACCGATAGGTTTGATACTTAATGAACTTTTGACAAATATTATTAAATATGCTTTTCCAAAAGATAAAATACCAAAGTCGCAAAAAAAATATGTGGAAATAGCTTTTAAGAATAAGGATAACTCTAAACTTGAATTACTTATTAGCGATAATGGAGTAGGATTGCCTGATTCTTTTAATATTGAAAACAGTGATTCATTAGGCTTGAAAATAGTATCTAATTTAGTATCTCAAATAGATGGAGAATTAATTATTAATCCCAAAAACAATACAGAATTTAGAATCATTTTTTCTAATAATTAATTGGTGTTTTTATGGCAAGAATATTTGTTGTAGAAGACGAATCAATTGTAGCATTAGAACTTCAGCAAAGAATAGTTGATATCGGACACAGTATTGCAGGAGTTGCAGATAATGGAAAAGAAGCGATTGAAAAAGTGTTAAAAACAAAACCGGATTTAATTTTAATGGATATTCACCTTAAAGGTGATATTGATGGTATTCAAACTGCACAACATATATTGTCAAAATATCGTGTTCCCATTGTTTATTTAACAGCATATTCAGACGATGAAACAGTAAATAGAGCAAAGATAACTTCACCACACGGATATCTTGTAAAGCCAATTGAAGACAGAGAATTATATATATCAATTGAAGTTAGTTTAGCAAATTTTGAAATTGAGAAAAAACTTAGAGAAAGTGAAAGAAAATTATCAATAACATTACAGTCAATAGGAGATGGTGTAATTGCAACTGATGTTAATGGAAATATTACGATAATGAATCCAACAGCAGAAAGAATGTGTGGCTGGTCTTTTGAAGAGGCAAAAGGTTTGCCTATAACTAAGGTTTTCAACATAATAAGTGCAATTGACAGAGAAAAAATGATTAATCCTGTCGAAGAAGTATTAAGGACTGGTGAAATTGTAGAATTATCTAATCACACAGTATTGGTATCCCGCGATGGAACTGAGCGACATATTTCAGACAGTGCTTCTCCAATCAAAGGAGATACTGGTGAAATAGAGGGAGTGGTGTTAGTATTTTCTGATGTAACAGAATCATATAAAAATCGTGAGTTATTACGTCAATCAGAAAGGTTGTATCGTAATGTTGTAGAAAATGCAAGCGATATAATTTATACAATAGATTTAGAAGGTAATATTTTGCAGATAAATGCTGCTGGTTCAAAATTATTAGGTTATTCAATAGAAGAAATAAAGAAAATGAAATATCATGATTTTATTTCTAAAGAATATTATGAGTTAGTCAAAAATCATTTTGTGCAACAATATATTAAAAAAGAACAGACCACTTATCTCGAAGTACCAATAATTAAAAAAGATGGACAAAGAATCTGGCTGGGTAGTAACATTAATCTAATACTTGATGGCGATAATATTAAAGGTTTTCATATTATTTCACGCGATATAACTGATAGAAAAAATCTTGAATTTAGTTTGATTGAAGCCAAAGAGAGAGCTGAATCTGCAAATAGATTGAAAGATGCTTTTATTGCCAATATTTCTCATGAGATTAGAACACCTCTTAATGGTTTGCTTGGAATGATATCGGTTCTCAAAGATATTTTTAGTCCTTATATAACAGAAAATGAAAAAAAATATTTTGATGCAATAGATAAAGCGAGCAATAGAATAATCAGGAATATAGATTTAATACTTAATTATTCACGAGTTCAGGTAGGCGAGTTCAAAACAAATCCTCAATTTGTAAAATTAGATGAGATATTGAATGACTTATATTTGAGTTTTTCTGTAACTGCAAAGCAAAAAGGTCTTGCACTTAAATTTGAAAACAAAGTAGCAGACGCTCAAATCTACTCAGATACTTACTGCCTTAATCATATATTTTCAAATCTAATAGATAATGCAATTAAATATACCAATGAAGGTTCTGTAGAAATTATTCTTTATAGAAATCAGGAAGGGAATTTGACAGTTGATGTCGCAGATACCGGGATTGGAATATCAAAAGAATATATGGAAGATATATTTAAGCCTTATACACAAGAGAGAATTGGTTATAACAGACCATATGAAGGTGTTGGACTTGGCCTATCTTTAGTAAAAAGTCTGGTTGATAAAATTAATTCACAAATTTCTGTTAAAAGTATTAAAGGCAATGGTTCTACTTTTACAGTTGTATTAAGTGATATGCAATTAGCTAATGATGAAAGTAAAGTAAATAATGAAAACAATTTGAAAGAAAAATCTGACACTCAAGCTGCACCGACAAAATCATCAGTTCCTAAAGTTCTTGTAGTTGAAGATGAAGAAATAAATCAATTGTATTTAACAAAAAAATTAAGCGGCATCTGCGAAGTAATTGTTGCTGAACGAGCAGAAGATGCTTTGGATAAAATCAATAAAAATAATTTTGATATTATTTTAATGGATATTTCATTAAAAGGAATGATGGATGGACTGCAATTAACAAAAGAAATAAAATCTAAAGAGAATTTTAAGCATATTCCGGTAATTGCTATGACAGGACACGCATTTCATCAGGATAAAGAAAGATGTTTAGCTGCAGGTTGTGATGATTATATTGCAAAACCATTCAAGATTGATGAACTATTAGCTAAAATTAATAAGTATCTTGCTGTTTGGTTTATTATTTCTCAAATAACTTATTTAATCAGCTGAAAACTAATTTTGAACATCTTCTCAAAATACTATTCACATTTTAAGTTACGCATCTTTATATTTGCACAAATAAATCTGAATATTTATTCATAGTTATGAATCAACTAACAAAGCCATTATCATTCCCAAAAGAAAAAATTAAAGTGCTTCTTCTCGAAGGAATTCATGAAAATGCAATTAATTATTTCCGAAAACACGGTTATACAAATGTTGAATCCTTAAAGCACGCTTTACATGATGAACATTTAATTGAGAAAATAAAAGATGTTCATATTATTGGAATCAGGTCAAGAACTAATCTAACAAAAGAAGTTTTAAAGTATGCAAAGAAATTAATTGCAATCGGGTGTTTCAGCATTGGAACAAATCAGGTGGATTTGCTTGCTGCTAAATTAAAAGGGATTCCGGTTTTTAATGCACCATTTTCAAATACCCGTTCTGTAGCTGAACTGGTTATAAGCGAATGCATTTTTTTAATAAGAGGAATTCCAGAAAAAAATTTCTATGCTCATCAGGGTAGGTGGCTAAAAGAAGCAAAAAATTCATTTGAAGTGCGCGGGAAAAATATTGGTATTGTAGGATATGGCCATATTGGTTCTCAGGTTTCCATACTTGCAGAAAGTCTTGGCATGAATGTTTTTTATTATGATATAGAAAAAAAATTAAGTTTAGGAAATGCAAAGGCATGCAGCTCGCTTGATGAATTACTTCAGATTTCTGATATAGTTACACTCCATGTGCCGGAAACCGAGTTAACAAAAAATATGATTACAAAACGAGAATTATACTTGATGAAGAAAGGTTCATATTTAATTAATACTTCGAGAGGAAGTGTTGTTAATCTCGATGATTTAGCAGAAGCAATTGAAAATAAACATTTAAATGGAGCTGCAATTGATGTTTTTCCAGAAGAACCCGTTTCTAATGGTGATGATTTTAAATGTGTTCTTCAAAAATTTCCTAATGTTATACTGACTCCACACATCGGCGGTAGCACTGTAGAAGCTCAAGAAAATATTGCTCTCGAGGTTTCTGAAAAATTAGTCAAATACTGCGATATTGGTTCTACTATCGGTGCAACAAACTTTGTTGAAATTTCTTTGGCTCCAAATATTGATAAACAGAGATATCTTCATATTCATCATAACCAGCCTGGTGTAATGAATAAAATTGCAAAAGTCTTTACAGCACGTAAATTGAACATTGGCGCTCAATATTTGCAAACTGACCCTTACATTGGTTATGTAATTATTGATATAGACAGCAAAGAACATCCAAAAGAAATTTTGAAAGAATTAAAAGCTATACCGGAGACAATCAAAGCAAGAGTGCTGTTATGAAATTTTTTTAACGAAATTCTATCTTGCTACTACCATCTTTTTTGTTATCAACCCTGATGAAGTTATTAGCTGATAGAAATAAACTCCACTTGAAATATTAGTCCCATCAAAATTAATTTCATAACTGCCGGATAATTTATGCTCGTTGACTAATGTTGTAATTTCTTTTCCGAGTATATCATAAACTTTTAATGTAACAAAACTCGTAATAGGCAGATGAAAACCAATAACTGTCGCAGGATTAAAAGGATTGGGATAATTCTGATATAACTCAAATCTATTTAATAAATTGGAGCCTTGCACTTTGGTGCCGGTTGCTGCAATAAATTTATAAATTTTCCCGGCAGCATAATCTGCAAAATAAAGTTCATTATTCTTATCGAACCCGAATGTTGATATGCTGTGGTTTGTCTTAAAAAGTAATTTATTGTTCACATTCTTTCCATCATACTCAAGAGCCCATATATTTCCTGTAACAAAATCTGCATAAATATATTTTCCATAAATTTCTTTAATACTATTTCCTCGATATACATATCCGCCAGTAATTGAATAGCCGCCATCTTGATTATGTCCATATTCCCAGATTGGCATAGTAAGATTTGTTGTATCACAATTTCTTGATGGATTGTAGCAATGAAATCCTTCCATAATTCTCCATCCATAATTTTTACCTTTTTCTATGATATCAATTTCTTCCCAGAGATTTTGACCTACATCAGCAGCCCAGAGTTTGTTAGTTAATTTATCAAAACTAAAACGCCAAACATTTCTCAAACCCCAAGCATAAATTTCTTCTTTTAGTCCATTTGTGTTTGCTTTGAATGGATTATCATCAGGTATAGAATAATTTTTGTTGTTTTCATTTTTATTTACATCGATTCTCAAAATTTTTCCAAGATGAGATTTTAAATTCTGTGCGTTATTTTGAGGGTCGCCTGCTGAACCACCATCACCAAAAGAAATATAAAGATAACCATCAGGTCCAAATGCTAATTGTCCACCATTATGATTTGAATAGGGCTGTTCAACTTCGAGTAAAATTAGTTCACTGTTTTTATCTGCAACATTAGGATTATCTTTGCTTACCTTAAATCTTGAAATTATGGTTCTTCTTGGATTGTTTGTTGTGTAATCAACAAAAAAGTAACCATTGTTTTTGTAATCTGGATGAAAAGCCAAACCAAGTAATCCCTGTTCGCCGCCAGATAAAACTTTTTCTGAAATATCGAGAAATACTTTTGCTGAAGTAACATTAGAATCATTTTCAATTACATAAATTTTGCCGGGTTGTGAAACAATAAATAATCTGTCGGTTCCATCATTTGCATTTTGAATATCAACCGGCTGTTCAAATGTAAGATTTGGAAATGCAGGTGAAATTTTTAATTGTGCCGGTGATGAATTGCACCCAAGAAATAAAATTACTGATAGAAATAATATTTTTTTCATTGATTCTCCCGCACAGTTTTTTCTAAAAACAAATTTGAAGCAAAAAAGTTCTTTTACAAAAATAATTTTTGTGAATTTTTTTAGCATATAAAAGTTTTCATTCATATCTTTGCAAAGCATTACAATTATTAAATGAAAGGGTACAATAATGAAATCATTAAATAAATTTTTATCAATAATTTTTGTAACAGTTTTTTTCTTATCAACAATAAAAGCTAATGATGATGCTGTCAAGAAAGCAGAAAATTTTAAGCTGAAAGATTATAATGGAAAAGAATATCAGCTGAGTGATTTCAAAAATTCAAAAGCTATAGTTATAATTTTTATTGCAACTCAATGCCCAGTTTCTAATGCTTATAATTCAAGAATGGAAAAAATTTATGAAGAATATAAAAATAAGGGTGTTGCTTTTATTGGAATTAATTCCAACAAGCAGGAAAGTATTGATGAAATTAAAGAACATGCAAAAAAGAATAATCTAAACTTTGTTATTCTTAAAGATGTGAATAATATTATTGCAGATAAATTCAAAGCATCTGTTACACCGGAAGTTTATGTGCTAAATTCTGAATTTGAAATTCTTTATCATGGAAGAATTGATGATTCAAGAAAAGAGGAAGAAGTAAAAAGCGAAGATTTGCGTAATGCACTAAATGAAATTCTTCAAGGTAAAAAAGTATCTAAAACAGAAACAAAAGCATTTGGCTGCACTATTAAAAGGGTAAATTAAAATGAGAAAAATTTTTGTTCTCCTGTTTTTTGTTTTGACTTTTACAGGATTTAAGTTAACTAATAATAATGATGTAACAGTAGAAAAGATTGATAAATATAGACTTCAAAAATTAATAAAAGAAAGAAAAGGGAAAATATTATTTCTCAATGTATGGGCTACATGGTGTGAACCATGCAGAGAAGAATTTCCTGCAATAGTTAAATTATCTAATGAATTTAAAGATGTTGACTTTGTCGGCATCAGTGTAGATTTTCCAGAAGAAGTTGAATCTAAGATAAAACTATTTATTAAAAGTAATAAAGTCAATTTTCCAGTTTATGTAAATTCATTTTCAAGTGATGAAGAATTAATTAATATGTTAAATAAAGATTGGAATGGTGCAATACCTGCAACATTTATCTTTGATAAATCAGGTAAGCTAATTTCATTTATCGAAGGGAAAAAATCTTACGAAGAATTTGTGCAAAATATAAAAAGAGCAAGACGCAAATAGTCTTGCTCTTCATTAAAAATTATTTTGTTAATTCGAAATGGTCAAATAACTCACCAGTAGCAGTAAAAGAATCATAAATTAATTTATTTCCATCTATTGATATTACCTGAAATAATTGAGTGAATGAACCAAGTTTCTCAATTAAATTGGAATACATTGGATTTGGTTTATACTGTTTTGGACCAGAGACAGAAGTAACATAAACAGTTCCTTCGGGATTGATTTCTCCACCTTTAATTCTATAAGTTCTTGCATAAGTATGGTCGTGTCCCTGTAAAACTAAATCAACTTTGTATTTATCAAAAATTGGCATAAAGGCATCTCGAATTTTTTTGTTGTCTCTTCCTTCTCCAGTTGAATAAACAGGATGATGATAAACTACAATTGTCCATTTATTTTTATTTGAAGATAAAATTTTATTCAGCCAGTTAACCTGTTCTTCTAGATTATAATTTGTGTTAAGAACAATAAATCTTACGCCCTGATAATCAACATAATAAACTGATTCTTTCATGTTATCGAGCCCATTTTCCGGAAGTGTAAACATTTTTTTCCAAAGAATATAATCGTTGATTCTTTTTTTCTTTCCATCTACAAATTCAATTGTAAGGTCGTGATTGCCGACAGCCATTATGGAAGGAATGATTCTATGAATAAATCCAGATGCTTCAAACCATTCTTGCCATAATTCATCTTTTGGCTCATCTGTCAAATCACCAACGAACAACCAGAAAGCAGCATCTGGAGCTTTGCGAAATGCTTCTCTGAAAATTCTTGAAACATCTTCGTATAAATCGTTTTGCGGGTCGCCAAGATAAACAAACTTAAAAGGCTTGATGTTTTTACTTGCAGTTTTAAATTGATTCCATTCACTCCACAGTGAATCAGAACCAACGCGATAAATATAAACTGTATTTTCAATAAGGTCTTTTAATATTGATGAATAGTAATAAACTTTTTTACCGCCATCAAATGTGAGCGAGTCGATTGATGCATTTGTTGAAATTATTTTCTCTTTGAATTCTATCCAGTTAGTTGAAACAGAATATTGCACCTGTGGATTTTTGTATTTGCAATGTGATTGCCATGTAATTGCAATACTGTTATAAGGAGTTTCTGTTAGATTTAGGATTATTCTTTCCGGTAAATCTTTCTGTGCATAATATTTGCTTATAAACAGAACAGTTAGCATTAAAAATATTCTGATAAGATTTTTCATTGTTCACCTTTGAATATGTTGTTAGTGTATTTTAGAATGTCAAATTTTCTTTTGCATCCGGAATAATTCATATAGCGGATTTTGCCAAATATTGGTCTTTCATTCCAGGCTCTGTCATGAACTCCACCAATTGACCATGCAATACCTGTATAACCATTTGGGTCTCTCCCATCCAATTCATATTTATCATTTAAATAAATTGCTGTTTTGAGAGCAGCTTCTGGAGATTCAGACCATTGTAAAATTTTTTTTGCCCAATACATTCTTAAATAACTGTGCATTTTTCCTTTTTTAACCATTTCGAGTTGAGCTGCATTCCATAAATCATCATGTGTGGTTGCATTTTCAAGTTCTTTAAGTGAATAAATATATTCACGCTTATCTTTGCGATGTTCATTAAGAGTTTGTTTTGCCCAATCTGGAAATCCTTCGAATGAATCATATTTTTTATTATAATAACAAAAGTTATCTGCCAATTCTCTTCTAACAATTAGCTCCTCAAGAAACTCTTCTCTTGATTTGCAATAAGGTGTTCTTTTAAGAAGTTCAAGTGCAATTCTTTGAGCAGAAATTTGTCCAAAGTGTAAATAAGGTGAAAGATTTGATAAGACATTTTCATTGGGGTCATTTCTTTTTTCTGAATACAGGGGAAGTTTTTCTTCAATAAATAAATCGAGCATTTTTATAGCTTCATCTTCATTAGGTAAAATCCAGTTTACTTCTTTTACAGTATTATCAACATTTAATTTTGAGTATACAAAATCCCAGTCAATTTTATTGATAAAAGGATTTTTTCTTAATTTTTTTATTACAGGAAATTCATCAAGAAATTCGGGAAGAAGTTTGTGAATTTTGGGACGAAAAGTATAAGCTGCAAATTCCTGCTTGTTTGATGCAATTAAACATGGAACAATATTGTGTGCATCAACTTCTTGAAATGGTATATCAATTTTTTCTGCAACATACTTTTTCCATCTTCTTACAATTTTTAATGGATTAAAATCAGCAATCAAAAGTGATGCTTCTACATTTCTTAAAAATTCCGGGATGGTATCTTCAGGATTGCCGGTTAATAAATAAAAACCAATATTAAGTTCGTCGAGATTCTTTTTAACTTTTTTTAAGCCCTCAATCATAAATGAATATTGTCGAATTGTGGTATTAAGAAAAGAAGGGACTAGATTAAATATTACAATTAAAGTAGAATCCTTTTCGATAGCCATTTCATATGCATAAATTAATGCCCAGTTGTCATTTACCCGCTGGTCTCTTTGCATCCAGTAAACTATTGGACCATTTTTATTTTTCCCTTCTTTAAGAGTTCTTACTCTTTTAAGATTCATTGCAAAACTCATAATCGAAATAATATATGAATTGCATGTAAAAATTTATTTATAATTTTTATTGCCCATTAAAACAATTTCATTAAATTCTTCTTTGGTTATTGGCATTACAGATAATCTATTTCCTTTTTGAACAAGTTTCATGTTTTTTAGTTTGGGATTTCTTTTAATTAATAAAGTTCCTAAAATTGTGTAAGAGCTAATTTTTTAGAGAAAGAGGCATTACCGAGAATTTCGTTAATAAAGTTGATTATAAAGAAAAAGATTTTATTCAGACATTTTCTATTTTCAAAACAT
>Ga0315298_1000945_pt1 | contig 55249 bp, 33 predicted proteins | sample WHS_1_MG_FD_203077 | JGI IMG/M metagenome (GOLD analysis project Ga0315298, IMG submission 203077) | Extremophilic microbial mat communities from Washburn Hot Springs, YNP, Wyoming, USA - WHS_1_MG | ecosystem: Environmental > Aquatic > Thermal springs > Hot (42-90C) | place: USA: Wyoming... | reverse complement strand
TCTCCCGCAGCCGCCAGGGTAGTTGCAACGCGGCGGCGACGCAAAGCCCGGGTTGTTTCGAACCCGCCGGCAGCCTATTTAGCGGCTGCCACCACTTTGCGGGCTGCATCGGTCAGTCCGTCGGCGGTGATGATGTCCAAGCCGCTCTCGGCCAACATTCGCCGGCCCTCCTCCACCTCGGTGCCTTCCAGCCGGACGACCAGCGGTACCCGGAATCCCACGGAGCGGCAGGCTTGGAGGATGGCCTCGGCGATGGTTGTGCAGCGCATAATGCCGCCGAAGATGTTGACCAGCACCGCGCGCACATCGCCATCGTCCAGCAAAATGCGAAAGGCCTCGGTCACCTGATGGACGTTGGCCCCGCCGCCGACGTCCAGAAAATTGGCCGGCTCGCCCCCGTGGAGTTTGATGAGGTCCATGGTGCTCATGGCCAGGCCCGCGCCGTTGACCAGGCAACCGATGGTACCTTGGAGCTTGACGTAGCTGAGGCCCTCTTGGGCGGCGCGGATTTCGGCGGGGGGTTCCTCAGCCAGGTCGCGCAGGCCCACCAACTCGGGATGGCGGAACAACGCGTTGTCGTCAAACGTCATTTTGGCGTCCAAGGCCAGCAGTTCGCCCTGCCGGGTCAGCACGCAGGGATTGATTTCCACCAGGCTGCAATCATGGCGGACGAACACCTCGGCCAAGGCCCTGAGGAAGGTTTCGGCCTGGCGGCCGGCCGTGCCCGAAATCCCCAGCTTGCGCGCCAGTTTGCGGGCCTGGAAAGCGTGCAGTCCGCGGTCGGGGTCGAAGGGCTCGCGGAAGATGCGCTCCGGGGTGCGGGCAGCCACCTCTTCGATCTCCATGCCCCCTTGGGGCGACGCGATGAGCACCGGCCGCTTCAGCCCCCGATCGACCACGATCCCCAGATACAGCTCGCGGTCGAGATCGCACGCTTTTTCGACCAGGACGCGGCGGACCACTTGGCCGGCCGGCCCGGTCTGCGCTGTAACCAGCGTATGCCCCAACAGGTTGCGGGCGACTTGTTCGGCTTCGGCCGCCGTGTGGACCACTTGCACGCCGTGCTGGCCGGGGACTTCGCGGATCGTCCCTTTGCCGCGGCCCCCCGCATGGATCTGCGATTTGATCACCGCCGGGCCGGCGCCCAGTTGCTGGAAGGCGCTGGCCACATCTTGCGGGGTATCGGCCACGCGGCCGGGCGGCACGGCGACCCCGGCCTGGCGAAGCAGTTCCTTGGCCTGGTACTCGTGGATCTTCATCGTTTGCCGACCATTTTTTTCAACTGATTCCAGGGCCGGGTATTGGCCACGTCGGCCACGGTCAGACCTCCGCGTCGCGCCTGGAGCACCCCATAGCGCAGGGCATCGAGTCCGTTTATGTTATGCGCATCCGTGGCGATGACAATGGGAACGCCCAGGCGCTTGGCCGCCGCGCAGGCCACGTCGTCCAGGTCCAGGCGCGAGGGGTGCGCGTTGAGTTCCATGCATTTGCCGTAATCGCGGGCGGCGGCCAGCACCGCCTCGAGGTCGATCTCGTAGGGTTTGCGCTTGTTGATCAGCCGGCCCGTGGGATGGGCGATGGCCGATACATGCGGGTTGCGCAGGGCCCCAATCACCCGCTCGGTAATCCGCTGGCGGGGCTGATTCTGCCCGAAGTGGATGCTGGCGACCACCCAGTCGGCCTGGGCCAGCACTTCGTCCGGCAGGTCTAACGCCCCGGACTCCAGGATGTCCACCTCCACGCCTTTGAGCAATTTGAAGCCCTTGAGGCGCCGGCAGAGCCGGTCGATCTCCGCCCATTGTTGCAGGAGGCGCTCGGCCGACAGCCCATTGGCCACGGTGGCCCGCTTCGAGTGGTCGGTGATGGCCAGGTACTTGAGCTTCCGTTTCTTGGCCGCCTCGACCAGTTCCTCGATTGTGGCGGCTCCGTCGGACCACGTGCTGTGCACGTGCAGGTCGCCCTGGAGGTCGTCCAGTTCGATGAGGGGAGGCAGTGCACCTTTGGCGGCCCATTGGAACTCCTCGCGGGCCTCGCGGAGTTCCGGGGGGATCCAAGGCAGGCCCACTGCCGCGTACACTTCCTCTTCGGTGCGGCCGGCCACCCGCTGGTCCCCGCGAAACACCCCATACTCGTTGATCTTCAAGCCCTTTTGCCGGGCCATGCCCCGCAGCTCGACGTTATGGGCCTTGGAGCCGGTGAAATACTGAAGGGCTGCCCCGAACGACTCGGCTCCCACCACCCGCAGGTCCACCTGCAGGCCGAATTGCAGCCGGACCGACATCTTGGTATCGCCCCGGGCCAGCACGTCGGCCACCTCGGGAAAGGTGGCAAAGCGGTCCATGGCGTCGGCCGGCGGGTCGGCCACCACCAAAAGGTCCAAATCGCCCACGGTGTCTTTTCCCCGCCGATAGCTGCCGGCAAACTCCATCTGCCGGATGGCTGTGCAACCGGCCAGGTGCTCGCGCAGGGCCTGGGCCACTTGATCGGCTTCGGCCCAATAGATCCGCTGGCTGGCCTCCAGCGCCAGTTGAAGCCCCTCCAAGATGGCCGACTCGGTCTTCTCCCCAAACCCCTTCAATTCCCGCACCCGATGGGCCTGGCACGCCTCGCGCAATTCCTCCAGAGTCTTGATACCCAATTCGTGATACAGAGCGGCCGCCCGCTTGGGCCCCAGACCCGGAACGCGCATAATGTCCAGCACGCTGGCCGGAATCTGGCTCCGCAGCTCCTCCAGCATCGGCAGGCTGCCGGTCCGTACCAAGGTGGTGATCTTCTCGGCCAGGTCTGCGCCGATCCCCTGGATCTCGGTCAGCCGGGCCCCGTCGCCTTCCACCATTGCGGATACCGGCGTGGGCAAATCTTGAATGGTGCGGGCGGCGTTGCGGTATGCCCGCACCCGAAACGGATTGGCCCCTTGGAACTCCAAGAGGTCGGCAACCTGCGCGAACACCGCGGCGATTTCGGCGTTGGTCATGGCATTTGAAGTCCCCGAGTGGAACAACCACCCCCTGGCTTCTTGATTGTACACCGCGGGGCACGTGCCACCGAGAGCGAAACGAACGTGTCGGCCGGCGCAGGCGCCGCCCAATGGTGGGCACGTAAAACTCTTCGACAACGGCTACGCCGAGCCGGGGCGCCAAGGGCTCGGTGGCTCGCCCGGGAAGCAACTTTGCCCGCCCGGGAACTGCTCGGGGGTTAAAGATCGATCGACTTTTCGGGCAAGTCCAGGTTCGGGGGGACGACGGGCGTGGGGTAGCGTCCTTCGTGGACGAAGACGCGGTTTCGGCCATAGCGCCGGGCCTCGCCCAGGGCCGACTCGGCCCGCTGCCAAAGGCTTTCCAAACTGTCCTCCGGGCTTGCCGGAGTGATGCCCGCGCTGAGCGTAACCCGCAGGTCGAACTCGTGGCAGCGGAAGTGCGAGCGCTCGATGGCCTGGCGGATGCGCTCCACTACGTGGATGGCCAGGCGGACATCGGCATCGGGGAAGGCCATCGCAAAGGCGGGGCCGGTGGAACGGGAGGCCAGGGCGTGGCCGCCTCCTTCGGCCAAGACGATTCCCGTTACCGCCCGCAGCAAGCGGTTCGCCACGTCCCGGCCGAAGCGCCCGCTCACTTGCTCGAAGAAATCGAGTTCCAGCAACGCCAGGGCCAGGGGACGCTTGCGCTCGGGGTCTTCTTGCCACCATTGGGCGATCTTTTGTTCCAAAGCGGTGCAGGCAATCAGACCGGCCGGCAGCGGTTCTTCGTCGGGCGAGGGCATGGCGTGCAGTTCGTCCCCTTTTTGGAGGCGGGCCAGGGCCGACTCCAGCGCATTGCCCACCCGGGCGCTTGCCTGGCGCAGTTTGGCCGATTCGGCCAAGCAACTTCCGTGGGCTTCTTCAGGCGTGCTAGCGCTTTCCAGGGCTGCCAGCGTGCGGTCGCTGGCTTCGATCTGGGCGTTCTGCGCTTCCAGGGCGGCTTGAACCTCGGCGGCCAATGCGGACAATTCATCGGGCGGGATCGATTCGCCCCCGAATGCCGGGGCCGCTTCCTTTTGCTCTTGGAGATACTGCCTGCCGGCATCGCGGAGCGAGGCGGCGGCGGCCAACACCTGCTGGGTGTCCTGGGGAGGGACTGCGCGCACCTGCGCGTCGATGGCCGCCAGTTGGGCCTGGTACCGGCGGGACGACTCCTCCAGTGCCCGGACACTGGCTTCCCAGGCGCCGGTGGCAGCGTCGCCGGCCTCGGGGGCGAGCCACGGGGAGGGTGTGGCTGCCTGGACCAAAGCCGAGCGGGCACTGGCCGGCTGGGGCGGCTGCTGGGCCGGGCCAGCGGCACCCCACCCTGCGTCGGGGGACGGGGTCTTAGAAGTTGTTCCTGGAAAGGCTGATGGAGCTTCTGCGTCTGGGCCGCCAATGGCCGCCGACTCGCCGCCAGACGCCTCTTGCCGGGTCTCGACCGCTTGGGCCGAATCCCCTTGTTCGCCGGAAGGCGGGACGACTTGGCTTGCACCGACGACGCTGGAGGGCTGATTGGGCAACCCGGCTGCCAGTCCCTGACTTGACCGTTCCCATCGCCAACGCAGCGCAAGCGCAGCGGCAAAGCCCAGGGCGAGGTTCGCGATGGCCATGCCGATGACGAGCCAAACCATTCCCACGCTCTCAGCCGCCTGTTGGGTCTCCTTTTCAAGTGTAGCCCACGTTGGGGGGTGGAATCCTGGCGACAGTAACGGCGCCGCGGGGTGATGCCCCGCACAGCGGGTACGGTCCGGTCTGGCCAGCCTCTTGGTAGAAACGGGTCCTGTCGGGCAGGGGGGCATCCATCGCTTGGCGGCACATCCCTGGGCGAGTGGCCGTTTTGCGGTCCGGCCCTTGCGGCGATACAATGCAGGGCACCGGTGGTCGGCCGAAGCCCAGTTGCGGTGTGGTTTCGGTTGTAATGCCCCCTCGAGGGCTATATCCGCTTTGTCCGCTTGGAGTGTCTGAAGCGATGTATCGATCGAGCCGACGCGAGTTTTTGCACGATTCGGTGCTGGCTGCGGCCGTGGCGGCGGCCTTCCCCGGCGGGTCCCTCCTGGCTGCGGAGCGCAAGAAGAAGGCCCAGCCCAAGAAGAGCCCGGGCGAGCGCCTGCAAGTGGCCGTGGTGGGCGTGGGGGGCCGCGGTGCCGATCACCTCGCCGAATTCCTTCGCAATTCCTATACCGAAATCGCCTATGTGGTCGATGCCGACGCCCAGATCGCCCACCGGCGGGCCGAGGCGGTGGCCAAAGAGCAAGGCCGAGCCCCCAAGGTCGTCCAGGACCTCCGGCACGCTTTGGACGACAAGTCGGTGGACATCGTGTCCACGGCCACCCCGAATCATTGGCACGCGCTGTGTGCCATCTGGGCCATGCAGGCGGGCAAGGATGTGTACGTCGAAAAGCCGGTCAGCCACAACGTCAGCGAGGGGCGGCGGATGGTCGAAGCGGCCCGCAAGTACCGCCGCATCTGCCAGACCGGCACCCAGTGCCGCTCGATGAAAGGCACCATCGACGCGGTGGCCTATGTCCACGCGGGCAAGATTGGCGAGGTGAAGCTCGCCCGGGGCCTGTGCTACAAGCGCCGCGGCTCGATCGGCCCCAAAGGCAATTACCAGGTGCCGCCTCAGGTGGACTACAACCTGTGGTGCGGTCCGGCACGCATGTTGCCGCTTACCCGCCCCCGTTTCCATTACGACTGGCACTGGCAACGCGAGTGGGGCAACGGCGATATGGGCAACCAGGGGCCCCATCAGATGGATATCGCACGCTGGGGACTTGGTTTGGACCGCTTGGCCGATTCGGTGATCGCCTATGGGGGCCGGCTGGGCTATGAGGACGCCGGCGACGTAGCCAATACCGAAGTGGGGATTTTCGAGTTCGGCGACAAGACCCTGGTGTTCGAGGTCCGCGGCTTGGAAACCGACGACCTCCGCGGCGCCAAGATCGGGGTGATCTTTTACGGGTCGGAAGGCTACGTGGTGCTCACCACGTACACCAGCGGCGCGGCTTTCGATCCGCAAGGCAAACTGGTGCAGAAGTTCGAAGGGGGCGGCGACCACTTCGGCAACTTCATCGATGCGGTGCGGGCCCGCGACCCCAAACTGCTGCGGGCCGATATCCTCGAAGGACACCTCTCCTGCGCCTTGAGCCACTTGGCCAACGTCTCCTATTACCTTGGCCGACCAACCCCGGTGGAGGAAATCCGCAAAACTTTGGCGGCCCTCAAGAGCAACGAAAATGCCGTGGAGTGCCTGGAGCGGACGTGCCAGCACCTGGCGGCCAATCATGTGGACCTGGCCAGGACGCCCATGGCGCTGGGGCCTATGCTGCAGATCGATCCGCAAGCGGAAACCATCAAGGGCAACGAGGCGGCCTGTGAGCTTTTGACGCGGCCCTACCGGGCGCCGTTCGTGGTGCCCAAGGCGGGCGAGGTATGAGCCGGCCGGTCGTGCTGCTTTCGGTCCCTGCGCTCCGCGAGCGGGACGTGGCCGTCATGTCCCACCTCCGCGAGCTGACCGCGGGGGGCGAGATTGCCGAGTTGGTCCCCACCTTCCCGTGCGTCACCTGCCCGGTGCAGGCCAACATGACCACCGGGGTTCTGCCCGACGCGCACGGAGTGGTGGCCAACGGTTTCTATTGGCGCGACAAGCGCCAGGTGGAGATGTGGACCTCGCCCAACGAGTGCATCGAAAAGCCGCAGTTGTGGGACCTGCTGTCGCACCGCCAGCCCCCGCCGCGCTCGGCCGTGTGGTTCCCCCTGCACAGCAAAGGATGCGAAGCCGATTACGTGTGCACGCCGGCTCCGATCCATAACCCCGATGGCTCGGAATCGCTGTGGTGCTACACCCGGCCGCTGGACCTGTACGGCACGCTGCACAAACGGCTGGGGCACTTTCCGCTGCAGCACTTCTGGGGGCCACTGGCCGACGTGCGTTCCACCGCGTGGATCGTCGAGTCGGCCATTTACGCGGCGGCCACCTGGAAGCCGGAGTTCTTTTACATCTACCTGCCGCACTTGGACTACGCGGCCCAACGGACCGGCCCGGACAGCCCCCAGGCAAAGCAGGCGGTGGTGGAGTTGGACCGGCTGATTGGGCGTCTGGGTCGTGAATTCGCCGCCGCCTACGGCACGCCGCCCTTGTGGTTAGTGGCGGGCGAATACGCCATCACCTCGGTCAACCATGTTACCTACCCCAACCGCGTGCTCCGCGAGGCGGGCCTTCTGGCGGTCCGCCAAACCGACGATGGCGAACTGCTAGATTTGGAAGCCAGCCGCGCCTTCGCCTTGGTCGATCATCAGTTCTCGCACGTTTTCGTGCAGGACGGTCAATCGGCCACGGTGGCCCGCGTGGCCGAATTGTTCCGCCACCGCCAGGGCTTCGCCGAAGTGCTGGTGGGTGAAGACCTGGCCCAGTGGCATTTGGCGCACCCCCGCAGCGGCGACGTCGTGCTTGTCTCCACCCCGGAAAGCTGGCAGGCCTATTATTGGTGGTTCTCCGACGACGCGGCCCCGGCCTTCGCCCGCCGCGTGGACATCCACCGCAAGCCCGGATATGACCCCGTGGAACTTCACTTCGATCCGGTAACCAAGGGCATACCCTTGGATGCCACGCTGATCAAAGGATCGCACGGGGCTCCGGCCCGCGACCCCAGCCAGCGGACCGTGCTGCTGGCCTCGCAGCCCGGATTGTTTCCGGCCGAGACGCTGGCCGATACCGACGTGTTCCAGATCGTGTGGAACCAGTTTTGAATCGCCGGCGTGCGGCGGTATGCCACTGGGGTGTGCCACTGCTTGCCGCAAGGCAAGCAGTGCCGTGAGGGTTAGGCACTGCTTCTGGCGAAGCAGTCGCACACGGCCGAGACCTGTCACCTCTCACCTGTCATCTCCCACCCCGCCCAGTGTGCCACTGCTTGCCGCAAGGCAAGCAGTGCCGCGACCGTTAGGCACTGCTTCTGGCGAAGCAGTGGCACACGGCCGAGACCTGTCACCTCTCACCTGTCATCTCCCACCCCGCCCAGTGTGCCACTGCTTGCCGCAAGGCAAGCAGTGCCGTGAGGGTTATGCACTGCTTCTGGCGAAGCAGTGGCACACGGCTAGGGACCGTTGCGATCCACCGGGCTTTTACAGGCGCAGCTCGCCTGGCGTGGAGCCGGCTCGTTGACACGGCTTCATGCGGGCGTTATATCCTCTGGCCGTAGAGCAAACGTATCCGCCCGCCAATGGTCGTGCGGGGCGTCATTGGCTCCTGTACAGGAAATGGACTCATGTCGGGCTTAGAGATCCGCAAAGAGGCTTGTGAGCTGGACTTTTTGGCGCTGGGCGCCCTTGTACACCGTCTGGACCCGGGGGTGGTGCCGTTCCGGAAGGCGCGGTCGGTAGAAATCCATGTGTCGGGGGGCGAGTACAACGTGGCGGCCAATCTGGCCGACTGTTTCGGGCTTCGCACGGGCATTGCCACTGCCATGGTGCGATACGGCATCGGCGAGTTGGTGCAGGCGCGGGTGCAGGAGATGGGGGTCAAGCCGTTCTACAAGTGGTTCGACCACGACGGGGTTCGCGGCCCGAATATCGCCACGGTGTACAGCGACCGCGGCTATGGCGTGCGCCCGCCGGTGGTATTCTACAATCGCGCGAACGAGGCGGGGGCGTTGCTGAAGCCGGGGGATTTCCCGTGGGAGGAAATCTTCGGCCGGGGCGTGCGGTGGTTCCATTCGGGCGGCATCTTTGCGGCCCTTTCGCCGACCACGTCGGAACTGATCGTCGAAGGGATGCAGGCGGCACGGCGGTTCGGCACCATCGTGTCGTTTGACCTCAATTACCGGGCGAAACTGTGGGCGCCCATCGGCGGGCGCGAGCGGGCCCAGCAGGTGCTGCGGCGGATCGTCAGCCACGTGGATGCGCTGTTCGGCAACGAGGAAGACCTGCAACTAGGGCTGGGCATCGAAGGGCCGGAGGCCGCCAGCACTTCGGCCCTGGATCCCGAAAGCTTCTTCGCCCTCATCGGCCGCGTGGTCCAGCAATTTCCCAATGTGAAGATGGTGGCCACGACGCTCCGCCAAGTGCACTCAGCCAACCGGCACGACTGGGCTGCCGTGCTATGGATCGAAGGCCAGCGCTACGTCAGCCCCACCTGCCAACTCGACGTGCTCGACCGCATCGGCGGCGGCGACGGGTTTGCCGCGGGGCTGATCTACGGCCTGATTGCCGGCCGCAGCCCCGAAGAGGCCCTCCGCCTGGGGTGGGCCCACGGGGCGCTGCTTACCACTTTCCCGGGCGATGTGACCATGGCCCGGCTGCCCGAAGTCGAGTCGCTGGCTCGCGGGGGCTCGGCTCGGGTACAGCGTTAAGTCCGTCTCGCCGCTGGCCAGCGGGGATGAGCGGAATCCACCTCCTGCCAAGCGGAGCGGCAGGCTGGCGTGGTCTGGGCTTCAGATGTTGCGCCCGCAAGGATTCCGGTGGGCCTGCCACGGAGCGGGCCCTTCAAGACGGCGTGGTCCTTGCGCTTGAGCGTGGCCATTCGGCGTGCGCACCCGCCCAGGGAAGGCCCGGTATCAGGCACCGTAAGCGGCCAGGTTTGCGCCATTTCGCCCGGCGGCGCCAAGGTCCGAACGCAACGAGGCGTGCGCAGGGCAGGCTTCTGCCGCTCGGCTGCCGCCGGACACCGCGAAGCGGGCCAGGGCCAACAAAGGAAAGTAGATGGGGTAGTAGTGGTATCGCAGGTAGAACACGCAGGGGAAGCCCGTGCCGGTGAACTCTGTTTCCTTCCACGTGCCGTCGGGCTGTTGGTGGTGAAGCAAGAAGGCGATACCCCGGTGGACGGCGGGGTGAGCTTCCCGGCCGGCGGCCATGAGGCCCATCAGGGCCCAGGCAGTCTGCGAGGGGGTAGGCGGTCCTTGGCCCCGGAGGCGGCGATCGGCGTAGCTGGCCGGAGTTTCGCCCCAGCCGCCCGAAGGGTGCTGGGCGGCCAGGAGCCAATTGGCGGCGGCGGCCACGGCCGGGTCCTCGGGTCGCACCCCCACTGCTGCCAGTCCGGCTAGCGCCTGCCATGTCCCGTAGAGGTAGTTGACGCCCCATCGGCCGAACCAGCTTCCGTCCGGCTCTTGGGTGCGGCGGAGGAAGGCTACGGCCCGATCGACGGCCGGGTCGCCCACGCGGCGGCCCAGTCGGCCAAGGGCTTCCAGCGCCCGGCCCGTGATGTCGGGCGTGCTGGGATCGATCATCGCGTTGTGGTCGGCAAACGGCACGTGGCACAGGAACTGGCGATTGTTGTTGCGGTCGAATGCTGCCCAGCCGCCATCGTCGTTCTGCATGGCCAGCATCCAGGCCAGTCCCCGATCGATCGCCCGCACGGCCCGCTCCAACAAATCGCAGGGATCGGGCGCCGGGCAGGCGTGCTCGGGCTGCTGGCCATGGACCAGGCGAAGCCGCCGCGGGGTAAAGGTGGCCAGGTTTCCCCGAGACGCACCGCCCGATGCGACCCCTGGACCGAACAGCTCGCCAATAGCCAAAAGCACCATGGCCGTGTCGTCCACGTCCGGATAGAAATCGTTCTGAAACTCGAAGCACCATCCGCCGGGCTCGGCCCGCACCGTGACTGCCCAGTCCCCAGGCCGCGTGATCTGCCGTTTCACAAGCCAGTCGAGGGCGCAAGCCACAGGGGGATGATCGGGCGCAAGGCCCCCGGCCACTAAAGCCCGCACGGCAATCGCCGTGTCCCAAACGGGCGACTTGCAAGGCTGAACGCGGGCCGGGCCATCCGGAGACTCGGAAAGCACCAGCGCTTCGAGCTGTTGCCGGCAATACCGCACCGGGGGGCTATCGTCGGCGTACCCCAAGGCCCGCAGCGCTACCAGACTCCACACGATGGGCGGGTAGATGGCCCCCAGTCCGTCGCTCCCTTCGAAGCGCTGGAGCATCCATTGCCGAGCGGCACGGATCGCCCGCCTGCGAAGGGGCAATAACCCCAGGCGCTGGCAGCCGTGCAACAGCCGGTCCACTACGCGGAAAAAGCGGTCCCATGCACCGGCCTTTTGCCCCGCCAAACCCGGCGCGCGCAGCGCCGGCCAGTGCTCCGGGGCCTTGAGGAACAGCTCGCGGATGCCCACCGACGGGTCCACGGGTCGCACCGGCTGGAGCGCCGACACGATCGAAAGCGGGACCACGATGGTTCGCGACCAACTGCTCATGGCCCACAGACTAATGGGGAACCACTTGGGCAACAGGACGACCTCGGGGGGCACCGCCGGGCATTGCCGGTAGGGAATCTGCCCCAACATGGCCAGAAAGAAGCGAGTGTAGCTGTTGACGGCATCGGCTCCGCCGTGCGCCAAGATGGCTCGGCGTGCCCGATGCATGGGCTCACTGCCCACGTCGTGCCCGGTCAGCTTGAGCGCAAAGTACGCCTTGACGCTGCCGCTGATTTCCAACCCGCCGCCGGGATACATCGCCCAGCCGCCGCCGGGAAGTTGCTTTTCCAACAGGTATTGCGCGCACCGGCGAGCCAACTCGGAGTGCTCTTCGCCCAAAAAGGCCAAGAGCAAGATGGTCTCGCTTTCGAGGATCGTGTCGCCCTCGAGCTCGCCCACCCAGTAGCCGCCGGGATGCTGCTGGGCCAAGAGCCAGTCCCGGCCGCGAACGACGGCCTGTCGCACCTGAGCAGTCAGCCCTGGAGGATGCCGAGTCTCGGGGGGCACCACTAGTTTGAACGCCGGGCGCGGTAACGTGCCGCCAGCACGAGGGTGCGGTCCTTCCATGGATCCACTCGACGTACCGGAACCTGAAATGCGGCGGGAGAGGATGCGTGCCCCCGGCCGGAGAGGGTAGCCGAGCCCGGATTCGACGGGATTCGCTCTATCCAGGGCCACGTCCGCCCGGCCGACAGGGGCGATTTGCGGCATCCTGCCTGCTGTGCCGACAACGCTTACGTTATTGCATTTGGTGGCTGGGCACAAGGTCAATCGCCGGCGGTTTGGCAAATTGCGCAAAATGAGCGAAAGTTTGCGGTGCTGCCCGGCGCCGTGTGTTCGGCCGCGTTTCGCCCCCTCGGCGCCGGCGCTTTTTGCTGGGGCTACTACTTCTTTTTGCTCACGGCCGAATTGCGACGGTACGCGGTGGGTCGCCAAGACCGAGCAGGCGTGATACGATTAACTCTTCCAATTCGCCCATTACCACAGGATCAAGCAGGAAGGTCTTCGATGGCCTCGCCCTTGGAGCAATATTCCCCCTGTCCCGGGGGAACCGGGAAGAAAATCCGTTTTTGCTGCAAGGAACTGTTGCCAGAATTGCAGCGAATCGACCGGATGATGGAGGGGGGGCAATGGCATGCATGTGTTGAGCAAATCGATCGGCTCCAGCAGAAATACCCAGGTCGGGCGTGCCTGTTCGCTCTGAAGGGCGAGGCGCTGGCCGCTCTGGAGCGGTACGAGGAGTTGGAACCCAATGCCGAGGCGTTCGTAGCCCGGCATCCGGACAACCCACTTGCCCACGCAGAGATGGCTTGTGCGGCGGCCTACTTGGGAAAAGCGCAGGCGGCTATTGCGTCTTTTCTGAAGGCGTTGGCTTGTTGCCGCGAGGAAACTACTCGCAGGCAACTCGAGAGACACTTGTGGGTGGTCGCGGAGGGACTCATGGACCCCTACTGCCGCCAGGCGGTACGCGCATTGATAGAAGCGTGGGGCGGAAAGGAGGCCACAGTGTTGCTCGATATGTCCGACCCGGCGCCGCTGTGGGCCAAAGAGCCGCGGGCCTTGGTAGCGTGTCCCCCGGATTTTCCTTGGAAAGCGGAGTTCGACGAAGCGCTCCAGTTGGCCAATAGCCTGCGGTGGTTCGAGGCAGAGCGGGCGTTTACCGCGCTGGCCGAGCGGGCCGCCAGCGTCCCCGCGGTCTGGCAGAACCTGATGATCGTGCGGGGCTGGGTGGCGGATTACCCCAGGGCGGCCGAAGCTGCCCGGCGATATGCTGGTCTTGTGGAATCGGATGAGGATGCCGCCGAGCTGGAGGCCTACGCGGCCTACATCACCGGCGAAATGCTCGGCGATGCGGTGCAGGTCCCCAAGATCGAGTATCCGGTTATCGACCTCCAGTCTCTGCGAAAGGCCCTCGAAAAGGACCCAGGGGTAACCCCCCTGGTCCTGGTGCGCACGGAGGAGGAGAAGCCCGTGCTCGAACAGGGGGAATTCTATCGACTTGTTGGCCCTCCGATACCCCCGCACGACGTACCCGAATGGGCGTGCCTGTTGAGCATCGTTCCGGCCACGGCGGAATCGCCGCCCGAGTTGACACTCACCGGGGCCAGCCCGGAGTGGGTGGCCGAGGGGCAAAAGCGGCTCGAGGCCCTTGCCGGAGGAAGCTTGGGCCCAGGCCGCAGCTTGCCGTCGGATCACGGCAATTCGATCACTGGGCTTTATTTTTGGCAAGAGGACCTGCTAAAGCTCGACGATATACCGCCTGCGCGCAAGGCGGTACTGGCCGAGCGCCGCGAGACCTTTTTGCGCCAGCGTTTTCCCAGCCTCCCCTTGCGTCTTTTGCATGGCAAGAGTTTTCAGGAAGGCTTGGCGGATAGCGCACTGCGGCGCCGGGCCCTGGGGGCGGTGTTGCTTTTGGAGGAGCATCTTCGCCACTATCGTTTGGGGCCGACTGGCGAGGACCTGCGGGTTTTGTTGGGCCTCAGTCCGCGCGGGCCGATGGATCCGAGGGAGGTTCCCCCGGCCACGGTGCCTTTAGCCCGGCTGCACCTGGTGGACGTGGAGAAACTTACCGGTGAGCAGTTGATCGCGTGTTTCCAGCGTGCCTGGCGTTTTTCGGCCGGGGAGGCGCTGGCCCGGCTCGCCCCCGCGCTGGCGCATAACGACACGATTCCCTGGAGCCCTACTCGGGTCGCCGCCGCCGTGGTGACTCTGGCCCAAGAGCCCAATTATGCTCGGGCGCTGGTCTGGTGCCAGCGGTGGCGGCAGGAGGCTCGCCACCTGCCCGGTGCCTGTGGCAAGTTCGACATCGAAGAAGCGTGGATCCGTCTGCACCGGGGGGAGCTTGACGAAATCGTGGAACTGACGAAACATCTGCGGGCGGAGCACGCCGGCGATCCGGGAATACCCGAAGCCTTCTTGAGATTTCGCCAAGCCCTGGAGGCTCATGTGCGGGGTGTTTTGGCCAGCGCACGCCGGGCACGTGAACCTTCCATCGTGGCGCCCGATGGCGGGCAGCCGGGCAAGCTGTGGACGCCCGATTCGGCCCGCACGCCAGGCGACCGGCCCACGCTTTGGACGCCTGGCAATCCTTAGGCAGCATTCAGCGCCTCGGAACCGCCGGGACGGTAAAAAGCGCCGCCAGCCCGAAGCCATCGGTCCACGTCGCGCTTAAGGCTGTGCCGGTAGGCGGCCTGCGCCTACGCGCTGGCCGCCGAATCACTGGAATGCCCTCGCGATCGCCGGGCGCGGGGGACCTCGGGGGTGGCAGGGGTCGGCTCGAGCAGCAGATCCGGGTCGCGGCCTGCAATCAGCAGCCGCAGCTCTTCGGTATCGACCACCTCTTTTTCCATCAGCCGCGCGGCAATGGCCTCCAGCGCCGGACGCCGCGACTCCAGCAGGTCCCGCACGTGCTGGAGAGCCTCGTTCACGATGCGGCGGATTTCCTCGTCGATCTCCCGGGCGGTCTGCTCGCTGTGCAAGCGTGGACGGAAGTACTCGCCCCCTGTATTCAAAAATGGGGAGCGCGGCCCGTCCCGGAAGGTCACCCGTCCCAGCCGGCTCATACCGAAATCCATTACCATGCTGCGGGCGATTTCGGTGGCGTGCTCCAGGTCGTTCTGGGCGCCGGTGGAGGTGTCCTGGAAGATGAGTTCTTCGGCCACGGTGCCGGCCAAAAGGACCTTGATGCGGCTTTCGAGTTCGGAGCGGGTCAGCAGATAGCGGTCTCCCTCGGGGCGTTGCAAGGTATATCCCAGGGCCGCCAGGCCCCGCGGGATGATCGATACCTTGTGCACCGGATCGGCGTTGGGCAGGCACGAAGCTACCAGGGCGTGGGCGCTTTCGTGATAGGCGACGCGGCGTTTTTCTTCGGGGCTCATCACCCGCTGCCGCTTTTCCAAACCGGCGGTGATGCGCTCCACCGCCTCGGTGAACTCTTCCTTGCCCACCTGTTTCTTGTTCTTCCGTGCGGCCAGCAGGGCGGCTTCATTGACCAGAGCGGCCAGGTCGGCCCCGACGAAGCCCGGAGTGATGCTGGCGATCTCTTTGAGGTCCAACTGGGGATCGACCTTCACGTCCTTGATATGCACGCGGAGGATGGCCTCGCGGCCGCGGACGTCGGGCCGGTCCACCAGCACATGCCGGTCGAAGCGGCCGGGACGGAGCAGCGCGGGGTCGAGCGTTTCGGGCCGGTTGGTGGCGGCCATGACGATCACGCCGCTGTTGGAAGCGAAACCATCCATTTCGACCAGAAGCGCGTTGAGGGTTTGTTCGCGCTCATCGTGTCCGCCCACCACGCTGGTACCGCGGGCCTTGCCCAGCGCGTCCAGTTCGTCGATGAAAACGATGCAGGGGGCACGGCTCTTGGCTTGCTCGAACATATCGCGGACGCGGGCGGCGCCCACCCCCACAAACATCTCCACGAAATCGGAGCCCGAGAGGCTGAAGAACGGCACGCTGGCTTCGCCGGCAATGGCCTTGGCCAAGAGCGTCTTGCCGGTCCCCGGCGGTCCCACCAGCAGCACGCCTTTGGGGATGCGGCCGCCCAGCACCCGGTACTTTTCCGGCTTTTTGAGGAACTCCACCACCTCGCGAAGTTCCTCGACCGCCTCGTCCAGCCCCGCCACATCCTCGAAGGTAACCCCGATTTCTTCTTGGGCGTAGAAGCGGCCACGGCTGCGGCCGAAGGCGATGGCCGACCCAGGGCCCCCTAAGCGCCGCACGGCAAACAGCAACAGCAACACCATCGGCGCTACCAACAAAAGCAGAAGCCCATAGGACCCGATCAGCCCGGGGGCATCCTCCGCCCGGAAATCGCTGAAACCGGCGTTGGCGAACAGATCGAAGAACATCGCATCCGTATCGCCTCCCAACCCGTACCGCGAGGAACGGAAGGCCTTGCGCTGGGGCTTGGCCTGTTGCTGCGGATCCAGCACCAGGCGGGTGATCTTGCCAGTGATTTCATCTCGCCCGATGCGAATCTCGGCCAACTCCGAGTACCGCACCCGGTACCGGTTGCCCTCCGGCCCTTCGAAAACTTCGACGGCGGCCGCGGGGTTCTTATCGGGGGCGCCCTGTTTGGCCAGGTTCACCAGCACAGCGATCGGCACATCTAACGGCCCTCGATTCAACAGCCCCATGACCAGAAGTGTGCCGACGGCCAGGGCCAGCGCATACCACAGCAGGCGGCTGCCCCCATGCACGGGGGGCGATGGAGGCGTTTTGCGTTCGGCCCTCGATTTTTTCTTCTTGGCCATGCTCGTCCTTCGTCCGTCGCATGCAAACTGCCTTGGCGGTGCGACCCCTATGCCACTTCCCCTAAACGCAATGACGCCGGCGCCTCAGTTTACATTATGCCCACACTGGGCGGCTCAGGTGAAGGGATGCTCGTAGCCCCGCGCGGGCAGCGGCCGCAGCCCTTCGGCTCCGCGGTGCCACAGGCCAGGCGTTTCCAGAAACTGCCCAATATCGGTCAGCGGAACGCCCAAAGGTTGCTGGGCGATCAGTTGCTGGGCCTGTTGCGGGGGGACGGCCAGGATCAGTTCGAAGTCTTCGCCGTCGGCCAAGGCGTGGTCCAAGGGGGACGAGCCATCGGCCAAGTGCTCGGCCAGTCGGTAAGCGTCGCGGTGGATGGGAATGCGGTCCAACGCGACTTCGGCCCCGCAGCCGCTTTCCTGGCAAAGCCGGGCCAAGTCCAGCGACAGCCCGTCGCTTGCGTCGATTCCCGCGTGAATCCGAAAGGTTCGGATCAACTGAAGGGCTTCGTGCACACGGGGGGTGAAATCGAAGTGCCGGCCCAAGATGCTGCCGCCGAATGCGCCGGTAACCAGAATGCGGTCTCCCGGGCGCGCGCCGCTGCGGGTCAACGGGCCGGCTTCGGTCACGGTGCCCAGCAGGGTAACACTTACCACCAGGGGGCCTTCGTAGCTGTTGGTATCTCCTCCGGCGATGGCCACGTGGAATTGCTCCGCCAGAGGAATCATGCCCTCGTAGAGCCCCAGGGCCAGTTCGAATCCGCCCTGCCGAGGCAGGGCCAGTGCGACCACGGCGGCCAAGGGCTGGCTGGCCATGGCCGCCAAGTCGCTGAGGTTGACAGCCAAGGCCTTGCGGCCGATTCGCTGGGGAGTGGCCTCCGAGAGGCGAAAATCGACCCCCTCGGTCAGGAGGTCCACGGTGAGCACGGTATCGGGCAGGCCCGCAGTGCGGAGCACGGCCGCATCATCCCCAATGCCCAACCGAACCAAAGGGTGGGGGCCGATCCGCCGCCGCAGTTCGGCAATCAGGGCTGCTTCCATAGGGTGCCAGGCCATCAGGGGGCGTGCGGCTCGGGGTCGGCGGCGGCCAGGGCCAGCGCCTCGGCCGGGCGGTCGGCCAGCAGATAGCACACCGCCAGCAGGCGCCGCGATTCCGGCTGCGGATTCAAGGCGAAGGCCCGCTGGGCGTGGGCCAGGGCTACCAGCCACCGTCCTTTTTTCAGGGCGGCCAAGGCGGCGGTGCGGGCCAGCCGGCAATGCTCCGCCACACGCCGCAGCAGGCTCAAGTCGCTCCGGCAGCGGCGGCACTGGTCGGTCCACTCCTGTCGGGCCCGACAGGTGGGGCAACAGACCGTCGCCGCATACGCTGAAATGCTGGAAAAGCGGGCCATCGCACCACTCCGATCACCTCAAGCCGCGGATTACCTCAACGGGCGTTCGGCCGCTTTTTTCAGCAATCCGCGGGGCCTGCGGTGCAAGGGGCCTCACGTTTCCTGGAGGTAAAACACCATATCCTCCAGGGCCTCCACGTGTTGGGCGACTTCTGCGGCGGAACGGGCGGCGATCGCCGTGTGGATTTCCCGGACCAGGCGGCGGATCTCCTCGGCGTCTTCCGGCGGGGCATGGGAAACGATGCCTTCGGCCTGGGCGATCAGTTCCTCGCTGCGGCGCACAAGGGCCTGGAGTTGCTCGGACAACCCTTCCCCGCCGGTCGCGGCGGACGCGGAGCCAGGGGCCGCCCCGGCGGAGACCGCCGTATCGGGCGTGCCCGAGAGCGCGGTTGCCGGGGCGGATGCGGCAAAGGCCGCGTCGAGCCGCTGCCGGGCCGATTCCCGCGTGCTCCGGCGGAAGCGGCTCATCTGGTTGTCAATCACCAACTGCTTTTCCAGCCCCGTGGCCTTTTCGCGCGCCGTGACCTTCAAAATCCCGTCCAGGTCGAGATCGAAGCGGACGAGGATGGGGTTGCCGGCGTCCACCTCGGCCAGACCTTCGAGCATGAACTCGCCTACCAGATCGTTGAATCGCACGTCCTCGTTTTCGCCCTGGTACACCTCGATCTGGACCTTCTCCTGGCGGTCGAACAAGGTCTGGTAAAGCTCCGAGCGGCTGGCGGGCAGCGGGGTATTACGCGGGATGATGGGCGAGAAGGCGAACGGAGAAGGCACGCCGTTGACCAGTCCCACGACCGCCATGCCCAGCGTATGCGGCGTGATATCGACCAGCACGGGACCCGCATCCACCCCGGCAATCATCGCGCCCTGGATAGCGGCGCCCATAGCCACGCACAATTCCGGATGCACTTCCGCATGGACCGGCTGGCCCAGCCGGTATTCCAGAAGCTGGCGGACCAAGGGAGTGCGGCTGGCGCCGCCGACGAGGATCACTTTGTCGATCTGCCGGGCGTGCAGCTTCGCATCGGAAAGCGACTGATCGACGCACTGGAGGGTCTTTTTCAGCAGATGCTCGATAAGGCGTTCGTAATCGTAGCGGGCGATTTCCCGGCGGAGATGGAGCGGGGTGCCGTCCTTCTCGGCGATGAACTCCTCGATGAGGTTGGTGAACGCCTCGTCAGACAGCCGGATCTTGGCCGCTTCCACCGCCTGCAGCATCCGCGACTTGGAGACCGGCGACTGGCGGAGGTCCACGCCGTGCTCCTTGAGGAACTCGTCGCAGACGTAGTCCAGCAGAAGCTGGTCGAAGTCGTCGCCGCCCAGATGGGTATCGCCATGGCTGGCCAATACCTCCACGACGTCGCGTTCTACCTGCACGATGGAGACATCGAAGGTACCGCCGCCCAGGTCGTACACCAGAAGGCGTTCGCGGCGGTCGGTATGGGCCTCGTAAGTGAGGGCGGCCGCCGTGGGTTCGTTGATGATGCGGACCACTTCCAGGCCGGCCAGTTCGCCGGCTTCACGCGTGGCTTCGCGCTGGATCTCGTTGAAGAAGGCGGGGACGGTGATTACGGCCTTGCGCACGGGATGGCCGAGCTGCCGTTCGGCCCGCTCCTTGAGCGTGCGCAGAATGATGGCCGAAATCTCTTGCGGCGTGTGAAGTTGGGGGCCCAAGGCCACTTTGACATCCTGGCCCATCTTCCGTTTGATGGACCGCACCGTGCGTTCGGGGGCCAGAATCCATTGGTTGCGGGCCGGGGTGCCTACCAGCAGGCGGCCAGCGGGGTCCAATCCCACCACCGAGGGAAGAATCTTCTCGCCGTTCTCGCCCAGCACTTCCACCTTCCCGTTGCGGACCACCGCGATCTCGCTATTGGTGGTGCCCAGGTCAATGCCCACGATCGTCTCTTGGCTCATAGCTCTATCCTTAGATACGAGTCGAAGTCCACGGGGACCGCCGAGCCCCGGTGCCAGGCCCGCGGTCAAAAAATTCACTCCTTTACCGGCGCCGGGGGCGAGACGGCCGGTTCACCGGGCCAACGGGCCACCCGAACCTCGGCAAAACGCACCACTTTATCGTTCCACAGGTAGCCGGGGCGGACCTCGGCAGCCACATGGCCGGGGGGCACATCGGCGGCGTCGGCCAACTCGATAGCGTTCATCCTATCGGGGTCGAAGGGGCGGCCGACCGTCTCGATCCGCGTAATCTTTCCCTCCTGCATGATCCGCTGGATGCGCAGGCCCCCGAGGAAATAGCCTTCGGCCAAAGCGCCAATCACCTCGGCGACGGTCTGGGCGTGGGCTTGCCAGATGGCCAGCGAGTCCTCGTAGAACGAGCGGCTGACCCACCGGCGAGCCAGCCACCGCCGCCACCATGGGAGTTGCTGGAGGCGGCGAGCGCACTGTGCGGAGGTCTGCTGGCGGGCTTCCTCCAGCCGCTGCACGGCCGCACGCACCGCCGCTGCCCCCCGCTCGATGGCCTCGTGCAACTCGACGAGGGCCTCGACCAACGGTCGGGCGGTCCGCTGGGCCGCCTCCGCCTCTTTGGCCTCCACCGAACGGAACTCGGCGATGGCCTGTTGCAGCCCCGCCAGGGCCCGGGATGTCTCGTCCTCCAGCCCCCGCACGCTCTTGGTGTGCAGCTTTACCTCGTGGCGCAAGGCGGTGAACTCGGCCAGCACCTCCAGCCAATCGAAATCGGCCAGAGGCGGGTGCAGGTCGCCGCCGCGGCCGTCCTCCTCCGCGCGGTCTCCCTCGGAACGCGTTTCCGCCAGCCAGCGTCGCAGTCGAAGGACGAGTTCTTCTTCGTCGGGCCAGCGGCTCATGGGTACGAGGCGAGGGAAAGCAACACCGCCGTGGGTATGCGAGCGCTGCGAAGTTCCTTACGCAACTCTTCGACCAGGCCATCCACCGGCTGCAAGGCCCACCATTCAAACAACTCCCGCCGCAGGCGCGTCTCCGGGTCGCGCAAGCGTTCGTACGCTTCGCGGATTTCCGTAAAGCGCTGGGGGTCGCGTTCCGGCGAATGCCGGCGAACCAACTCCAGATACCTCGCGCGCACCGCCTCCTCCGTGGCGGAGGAACGGTCCAGGCCCAGAACCGCATATGGGTCGGCCATCGAGTTCTCCCTCCGGGATGCGTTCGACTTTGGCCGGGCAGGAAGTACCTTCCGCGCACCCGCCCTGGCAAGCGTCAATGCCACGGGGCGTATCCCGCCCGAAAAGCCAGAATATAGTGTATCTCGTGCCCGCTACCCGAGGAAGCGACAAGCCACGGCCTTTCCCTGGGGCCAGCGGCGAGCCCTTTGGCAGGGCTTCTTCGGAGCCGGGGCAGACAGAGCTTTTCGGCCAACCGGGTACGGTAATCGCGCACGGCTTCTTCCAAGCGGCCAGAGACGCCTGCAAGAGGTTACCTGGGCGAGCGGCGTTTTGGCTGGCGGTGGGCACCCCCCGAGGCTTCCTCTTCGCCCTCGTCTTCCTCCGACTTTTCTTCACGCACGATGCGAAGCACGCCACTGAGCAACATCTCATACAGCAACTGCTGAGGAGCCAGGCTAGCGCGTTTTCCAGGCTTTGAGGAGACCGGGCCCGGCCCAAGCATATCCAAGGCTACCTCCGCACGCTGGTACAACTCGCGGCGTTCGGGGTCCGAGGCGTTTTCCGTCAGCGACCGAAGCTGCCGGAACAGATACCGTGCGTACGGGCGATCCCAAATCGCGGGGCCATCGCTCAACACCAAATCGCCCAGCGTGGCCAAGAAAATGGGTTCATCGGGAAAGAGGCGAATGCCGCGCGTAGCCAGGGCCTTGAGCAGCTTTTCCAATCGGGCCGCCGTGCCCTCCGACGTGTCCTCGGCATCCGATGCGCTTTCGTACTCGGATTCGCTGTCATCGCAGTCCAGGCGGTCCCACTGTTCGTGCAGCAACCGGCACACGTCGAGCAGATCCTGGCGATTCCACTTGCACTTTACGCCGCGGGCCATGTAGTCGATAAACCGTTGCAGGTACTCTGGCGTCTCGGATGGGCTTTCGCCCCACTCATCGGTGCGCGAGAGCACCCGCGCCATCGCGGCGGCTGCCTTGCTGTTGAACCGCCCTTGCAATTCGGCTGCCCACTGGGAATCGAGCATAGTGGCCCAGTGCCGCGGCGCATCCCATCGTTTGGCCTGGAGCGCGACTGCCAGCAAGGCAGCAGCGGGATGCGGTGCCTTGTTTACGGCCTCCCACACCAGCGAGCGGGCGTGGACCACATCTCCGGCCTTGAACTCCAGCACGGCCTGAAACGCGGGGAGAATACTCGCGTCTTCGGCGGCCGGGTCGAGGCTGGCGGCCTCGGCCAGCATGGCCCGGCCGTTGTCCCACCGCTGCTGCATCGCGTAGTATCGTGCCGATTCCACCAGGCATCGCCACAACAGCGTGGCAATCGGGCGATTCAAGGGCTTGAGATGGTACGCCTTGCGGGCATACGTACAGGCTTCGACCGGCTTGCCTGCATCGACCAACAGGGACGCCAACGCCTGCAGATCCTCCAGGCTGTCTGGATGGCGGTCCAGCAGGCGCCGGTAAACCTCCGCGGCCTTGTCGGGTTGGCCCCAGCGGAGATAGGCGCTAGCCAAGTCGCGATACGGCTTGACCAGCTCGGGGGCCAACTCGATGGAGTTCATGAGGGCAGCCACGGCCGCTTTCCGCACGGAATCGGCCGCGTCTTTCGCCGGCTCGGAAAGAGGACCTGGTTTCTCGGATTCCTCGAACTCCTCTTCGTCCTCCTCTTCACCGGCATATTCGCGCAAATAAGTAAGATAGTTGAGTGCAGCCCGATGCCAGACCAGGGCTTTAGCCAGCCGGCGGTCATCGGCCGGCAAGGCCCCTTGGTCGATGTCTTGCACGTAGTCGATCCAATGCCGGGCGGCCGATGTAAGGTCCCCCTCCTCGGCCGCCTCATGGAACAGTGCCCACGCGCGATTCCAGCGGGGGTCGCTGGGCGGCCCCGGAAACTCTTTGGTCACGCGTTCCATGAATCGGAAGGTGATATCCTTGGTGGCCGAAGCCATTACCGCCTGCGCTGCCAGCAAGGCCAACGGCCTTTTTTGCGGGCCGAGGGTGCGGGGCAGATTCCGCAGGGTGCGCAGGGCCCCTTCCCAGTCACGCTCGGCCGTCTGGCTGTGAAGTTCACACAGCCGACTGAGGACCGGCTCGCCGAACGCCGCCTTTTCCACTTGCAGAAGCGCTCGGCCTCCTGCCCCTAGGCCCTCCAGGGTCGGCGACCCACTGCGAATCCATTCAGCCAGACTTCGCAAGTTCCGGGCGATCTTCGCCGGCACTCGGGCGGGATCCAGGCGGTCCCAACAGGCGGCCATCTCCTCGTCGGCCTGGCGATAGTACGCTGCCAAGCCGCGGACAAACAAGCGCCAATCGGCCAAAGGCGAGTTGCGGGGGATGTGGGCAAGCCCGGCCAGGGCCGCCTCGGTCTGCCCCGCCGCCAGTTGATCCAGCGCCTCCCGGACCGCGGCGGCATCCCGGGCGATCTCCGGATTGTTACTGGGCGCAGACCCGGGACGTAGCACCGCCGAATCAGCCAATACCCCCAATATGGAGGGGTCGGTTATAGCCTCAGAGGGGCCATGGTGGCCCAGCACTTGGCTAAGCAGCCCTAAGGGCGCGGCCACGGTGGTGGCTTCCTGCCGGACTTTCGCCTCGGTGATGCCCAAGGCCAGCAGATCCTCGAACGTGCTGCGGGCTTCGGCCGTAAAGCCGAATCGCAAAAGCTGTTTCGTCCGTTCCAGATACGCCTCTTCCAACAGCGTGCGGAGTTCGGACGTCGGCTGCTGGCGCCACGCCGTCTTGGCCTCTTTAAGGGCCTGCTTGTAGTCCTGACGCGCCAAGCTGCGACGCACCGCGGTTGCCGCATCCAGCTTCGCGCCCCCCTTGGCTTTGTTCTTTTGCGCCACCGGAGTCCTTCCTGTGGTCCTGCCGTAGGTTCAAACAACCCCGACCTTTCCAGCCCCATCATAAAGCGCGGAGACTGGTTTGGAAAAGCCCTTCCAGGAAAACTTGGAAGACGATGGGACGATAAAATGGGGAAAATAAGCCCTTTGGGATGTTAGCGCGCCTTGTGAAAGATCGTCTCTCGCCACGCCCAGGCGTAACACCCAGAGCACGAGGTTGGCGAAATTGCCCGCCGCAGAGAATGGCCGTCCTGCCCGCCCGTCTTTTCCCCTTGACGCCCGGTGGTCCAATCCGGGTAATGTTTCGTCAGATGCACCGAGGCATCCGCCAAGTTGGGCGGCGCTCGACTGGAACGCACCCCCTAGGGGTGTTCGATATTGCTCGGCTGCATAATGAATGAGGCCGGGGTCCGCCGCCCACCGCGTGCGGCAGATTGGCCGTTGCAGGGGCCGGCGTGTTTTTCGGCGCAATATCGAGCCGTGTGCCGGGACGATGCCGTGTGAATCGGGAGGCTTGAACGCTGGATGTCTGAATCTTCGTCCCATCCTTATGCGGTTTGGCGCTTTACGAGCTATCGGTTTTACGCGGTAAGCTGGTTTGCGATGACTTTCGGGGCGATGATGGAGGGGGTAGCGATCCGGCTGGTGGTGTACCGCTGGACGGGCGATTACCTGGCACTGGGCTGGATCGGGTTGGTGCGTGCCCTGCCGGTGTTGCTGCTGGCCATTGCGGGGGGGCAGATTGCCGATCGTTGGGACCGCCGAGGGGTGATGGTGGCGATGCTGGCGCTTAGCCTTTTGACATCGCTGGGGCTGGCTGCCGCAGTAGCTTGGCAAATGCCGCTCGGGGCGATCTATGTGCTATTGGCTTTAGGGGCAATCAGCCAGGCGTTGGGGGGCCCATCGCGGGCGGCGCTTTTGCCGCAGATTGTCCCGGCCGAGGTCTTCCCGAACGCGGTAACGTGGAACACGACGGTGTTTCAAGTGGCGGCCATGACCGGACCGGCCGCGGGCGGCTATCTGCTGGGTTGGACGGGCAACGCGGCCGACTGCTTCCTGGCAGTGGCCCTGTGCCGGTTGGTGGCTTTGGCCGCAATGGCCGCCTTGCGAGGCGGAGGACAACCCGCCCGCGACGAAGATATCTCGTGGCAAAGCGTGGTGGCCGGTGTCCGCTTTGTCTGCCACAACAAGGTCATCCTGGCCGCCATTACCCTTGATCTGTTTGCGGTCCTTCTGGCGGGCGTAACCTATCTGTTGCCGGTCTTTGCCGAGGATATCTTGGGTGTAGGGGCCCAGGGGCTGGGGCTGCTTCAATCGGCCGAAGCCGTCGGCGCGGTAACCATGGCCGTGCTCCTGGCCCATCTGCCTCCCATGCGCCATGCCGGCCGAGCCCTGTTGTGGGCGGTGGCAGGATTCGGTGCAGCGACCATCGTTTTCGGGCTGTCACGCAACTTCCTGCTTTCCTTGGGCATGATGTTTCTCATGGGTGCCCTGGATAACATCAGCGTGGTGGTGCGGCATACGCTGGTCCAGATGCTCACTCCAGATGCGATGCGGGGCCGCGTCTCGGCGGTCAATAACATCTTCATCGTGGCCTCGAACGATCTGGGGGGGCTGGAGTCGGGGGTGACCGCCCATTTTCTGGGGCCCACCGGTTCGGCCGTGGCCGGGGGATTGGGCGCCATTGCAGTCGTCCTGGCCGTGGCACGCCGCTGGCCTGAAATCCTTTCGGTCGGTTCGCTGCAAGAGGTTCGGCCCCTGGCGTGGGTCGATCCGCCGGATCCGCCCAGGGCGGAGCTCGGCGATGGGAAGCCGGATCCGGCCTCTGCGGACGCAAGCGCTCGGCCAGCGGGGTCGCCATAGTTACGGGCGAAGTCTGTGTTTGCCGCAAGAGGCGACGGTGGGAATTGCGCCTGCCGCCGGGCGAAGAAAAATCAGTAGGGGCCGCCCCGGCGCGTGGCTGGCTGCGGCCGGCCGGGCACCGGTTCTTACGGCTCGGGTAGGTTCTTTGCGCGCGGCTGGCGAAGGTTTTCTGCGGGCGGCAATGCGGGAGAACTCCCCCCGGGCCTCAGAGACTTGGCAGCAGATACTTGACCGCCGCCCGCCCTGCGCTATACTCGGCACGGGCTGGCCATAGCCGAATCTACCTGTGGGCTAAGGGAGAAACGCATGTGGCAAGCGCTGTTGCTGGTGATGATCGCGCAAGCGCCGGCGGCGCAACGGGAAGAGACACGCCCACCGGCGTCCCCGCCGCTCCGTGTGGCGGTATTTCGGGCGGATGCCACACCGCCGGTCGGGGTGTTCCGGGGAGGGTGGAACCAGTTGCTGGTGCGCATTGAGGAGCCCTTGTGGGCCAAGGGCGTTGTGCTGGATGACGGCCGAACGCGCTGCGTGCTGTGTGCCTTGGACTGGTGCACGTTGTCGAACCGTTCGCACGCGTTATTTCGGCGGAAGCTGGCCGAGGCGGCCGGGGTGGATCCGCAGTTTGTCGCGGTACATTGTGTGCATCAGCATACCGCTCCTTCGGTGGGCGGCGACGCGGAGCGGCTGCCAGCCTCTCAGCCCCAGGCGAAGATCGCCGCGTCGGCTGCGCTGGAAGCCGTGGCCGACCGCGTGGCCAAGGCCGTCAAGGAGAGCCTCGCCCGGTTCGAGCCCGTGGACCGGGTGGGCCTGGGCCAGGCTCAGGTCCGCCAGGTGGCCGCCACGCGCCGCGTCCTGGGCCCGGACGGCAAAATCCGGGTCCGGTGGAGCGCCTGTACGGATCCTGCGCTGCGGGCGGAGCCCGAAGGGTTGATTGATCCGGTGCTCAGGACCATCACGCTGGCCCGCGGCGACAAGCCCGTGGTTCGCCTTCATTACTACGCCACGCATCCTCAAAGCAGGGGCAACGACGGGCGGATTTGCAACGATTTTCCGGGTTTGGCCCGCGACCGTCTGGAAGCCCGCGAGCATGTGCCGCAGGTCTATTTCACTGGCTGCGCAGGCGATGTGACGGCGGGCAAATACAACGATGGCTCGCCTGAAGCCAAAGAGCAACTGGCGCAGCGCGTTCAGGCGGGGATGGAAGCGGCCATTCGGGGCACCTGCTTCCATCCGGCCCAACCCCTGGAGTGGCGGACCCTGCCTGTGCGGCTGCCGCTCCGCAAAGAAGTCGCGGCCGAGAAGGAAAACCGTCCGGCGCCGGCCGATCCCAAGGCGACCGCCGCTGCCGGGGCCGGTGCAGCGGGTCGGCCGGCTTTGGCCGCCCGACAGGACCGGCCTTTCGAGCTGATCCTCGTGCGCATAGGGCCGGCCGTGGTGGTCCATCTGCCCGGCGAGCCGATGGTGGAGTTCCAGCTCTATGCCCAGCGCCTGCTGCCCCAACGGTTCCTGGCCGTGGCGGGCTATGGCGATGGTGGCACCGGCTACCTGTGCACGGCCGAAGCTCACCGCCAGGGCGGCTATGAGCCGAGGGCCTCGCGTATCGCCCCAGAGGGCGAAACCGTGCTCAAGGCAGCCCTGGCGAAATTGCTGACCCCGTAGCAGCGGCGGCCGGCCAACTTCGGCCCGCGCAGCGAAACGCCAGAGGATTGTCGCAGGACCTCTGCCGCGGCCCGTAGGCCCCTTTTTATGCAACCCAGCGCCGTCCAACGATTCGAATCCAACACCGGCGTGCGCATCTACCGGATTGGGTGCGATGCCCTGGCAGAACTGCCCGGCCGGGCCTATCTCCTCCTCGGCGCCGGTGTGCCCACGCTGGTCGATACCGGGGCGGGCCGGCACAACAACCGCCGACTGCTCGAAGGGTTGGAATCGGTCCGCACCCGCTTCGGCGAGACGCTCCGTCCCGAGGATATCCGCCGCATACTGGTTACGCATGCGCACTTCGACCATATCGGTGGCTTGGCCGGCCTGCGGCGGCTCAGCGGCGCCCGAGTGGGCGTTCACCCGTTGGAACGGCGCGCCGTAGAAGCCTGGGACGAGCACGCCGTGCTGTCGAACCGGGCGATGCGCGGCTTTTTCCAGATGGCCGGCGTCGATCCCAGGCGACAGGCGGCGCTCGTGGAGGCCTTCGGCTATGCCCGGGGACGCGTCGAAAGCACGCCGGTCGATTTCCTCCTTGGCGATGGCGATGAACTCGATGGCATCCGCGTGATGCACACGCCGGGACATGCCCCCGGTCATGTGTGCCTGCGGGTAGGGAACATCGTGTTGGTAGGCGATCACGTGCTGCTCCGCACCGTCCCGCAGCAGTGGCCCGAAACCATCGCCCCGTGGACCGGCCTGGGGCATTACCTCGATGCGCTCCAGCGCCTGCGGACCCTGGAGGGGATCGAACTGGCGCTGGGCGGCCATGAACCCCCTATCCGGGACTTCTACCGCCGGTGCGAGGAAATCCTCACGAGCCACAGCCGCCGGCTCGAGCGGCTGATGGATATTTTGCGATCCAGCCGCCAACCGCTGACCATCGACCAGTTGACCCAGCGCATGTACTCGCACGCCACCGAGGGGCTATCGGCCTTGCTGGCTTTGACCGATGTGGGCTCACGCGTCGAGTATCTTTACCAGCGGGGCCGATTGGCCGTGGCTAATTTGGACCAATTGGAGCGGTGTCCCGCGGCGGCGGTCTTATATCGCCCGGCCTGAGCCGGGGGCAAGCAGCGACTCCTGCGCCGGATACGAGAGTTTTTCAAAGGGCCTTGGCGGGGGGCACGCCTCGACGCGGCTGCCAGAAGCCGGTCCTTGCGGTGCCGGTCCGGTATGCCCGCACGATGCCATCGCGGCCCTTCCGGTGGCCGTCGTAGCGGCCCGCGGTGTTACAGGCTATCATTCCTTATGGGGGTGGTACACGTCGTCTTCATGCTTACACAAACCGCGAAAGAGTACAGTGTGCAGCAGTCGGTGCCTGTTGGCCGACACGTTTCCGTACCGCGCACGGTGGTCGATGCGGACGAGAGGTGGCACCTGCTCGACCCGGGGGAGCTTTGGCGCTACCGGGACCTGCTGTGGATGCTCACCCTCCGGGACCTGAAGGTCCGGTACCGCCAGGCGGTGATCGGGGCGGCCTGGGCGGTGATCCAGCCGCTGGGCACCATGCTTTTGTTCGGCGTATTGTTCGATCTGCTGGGGCGTAAGCCTTCTTCGGGGGTAATACCCTATAGCGTGACGGCCTTGTGCGGGTTGTTGCCATGGCAGTTGTTTGCCTCGTCGGTCAACCAAGGCAGCGCCAGCCTGGTCAACAACCGGCATGTGATCACCAAGGTGTACTTCCCCAGGCTGATGCTGCCTGCGGCTTCGGTCTTGTGCGCGCTGGTGGATTTTGCCATCGCGTTTGGCGTGCTGGCCGCGTTGATGGCCTGGCATGGGGTGGCGCCGGGGTGGCCGCTGCTGGCTTTACCGCTCTTTGTGCTGTTGGCTGCATTGACGGCGCTGGCGGCGGGGCTTTGGCTGTCGGCCCTCAACGCCCTGTACCGCGACTTCATGTATGTGGTGCCGTTTCTGGTGCAGGTGGGGTTGTTCGTCAGCCCGGTGGTGTACGAGACGCAAGCGCTGATTCCGCCCCGCTGGTGGCCGCTGTACAGCCTCAATCCCATGGTGTGCGTGCTGGAAGGATTCCGCTGGTCGCTTCTGGGCCTGCCTGCCCCCGCGTGGCATACCCTGGCCATCTCCCTGGCTGCCGGGCTGTTGCTTTTGGTGAGCGGACTGGCCTTCTTCCGGCGAGTGGAACACGCCATAGCCGACCGCATATGAGGCCGTGGAATCCCGCAGCGAGGGTCGGGCTCTTCCGGCCGAGGGCCAACCGATGAGCGATCCTGCGATCCGTGTCGACGGCTTATGGAAGCGCTTCCGCCTGGGGGCCGACGCCCCGTATGGCCGGCTTTCCGAAGCGCTTCAAGACGCGGTGGTCCGCGCGGTGAGGTGGCCATGGGATCGGTGGCGCAGGCGGCAAGTTGCCTGCGCGCGTCCGGTCCGGGAGATCTGGGCCCTGCGCGACGTGGGGTTCGAGGTCCAGCCGGGCGAAATCGTGGGAATCATCGGACGCAACGGGGCGGGGAAGACGACGCTTTTGAAGATTCTCTCGCGGATCATCCATCCCACGCGGGGCCGGGTGGAGATCGCAGGCCGGGTGGGCAGCCTGCTGGAAGTCGGCACCGGGTTCCACCCCGAGTTGACGGGTCGCGAAAACGTGTACGTCAACGGTGCCACCCTGGGCATGACGCGGGCCGAAATCCGCCGCAAATTCGACCAGATCGTCGCCTTTGCCGAGATCGAGCCCTTCCTTGATACGCCGGTCAAGCGGTACTCGACCGGCATGACCATCCGCCTGGCGTTTGCCGTGGCCGCCCACCTGGAGCCAGAGATACTTCTTATCGACGAAGTGCTGGCAGTGGGCGATGTAGCCTTTCAGAAGAAATGCCTGGGCAAGATGGACGAAGTAGGCCGCCAGGGACGCACCGTGCTTATCGTCTCCCACAATCTGCCGATCATCACGAATCTGTGTGGCCGGGCTATGCTGCTGGAAGGCGGTTCGATCATAGCCGCCGGGCCCCCCGCCGAAGTGGTCCAGAAGTATTTGACGACGGTGCGTTCGGCCGCGGGCGAAATCCTCTGGCCCGATCCGGACCGCGCCCCGGGCAATCACTTGGTGCGGCTGCGAAGTGTGCGGATCCTTCAGGAGGGGATCGAAGGTCCGACGGCCGATGTGGATATCGCCCGCGACATCCTGGTCGAAATCACTTATGAAAATCTGTGCGATGGCACGCCCCTGTACGCGGGCCTGTGGTTGAAGGACCAGCTTGGCACGTTTATTCTCTCCAGCCACAACGCCCATTCGCAGAACTTGACCCCCGATGCGTGGTACGGCCGGCCGTATCCGCCGGGCCTGTTTCGCACCGTCTGCCGCCTGCCCGGCAATTTTCTGAACGAGGGGCGCTATCAAATCACACCCCTGCTGGGCCGGGTACCTCAACCCGCGCTGGTCCTGGAAGAAGCCACCCTGGCCTTCGATGTCCACGACACCGGCGCGATGCGCGAAGAATACACGGGTTCGTGGGCCGGTCCGGTCATTCGCCCCCGGCTGGCGTGGCACACTGAGCCCCTCTCGGCCGAGCCGGTCGAAAAACCGGCCCCGACACCGCCTGCGGGGCACGCCACCCCGGCTGGGGCGGAGCCAACGGAGTAGCGGCCATGGGTTTGCCCAAGCCTTCGGCGTGCCTGCTGTTGCGCGAAGCGCTCCGCCGGCCTTTTTCCGGCCGCGTGGCCACCCTGGGACGCCAGGACATCCTTTTCGACTATGCCTGGTTGCGGCGTACGGCGGCCAGCATGGGCGTGGCGCTTTGCCCGGCCGAGATCACCCTGCACCGTGAGCCGACCTTGGCATTGCGCGGCTTCCTCTCGGACGACTCTTTTCTGAAATCGCTGGGATTCGCCGAGATTGTGCGCCTGGATTATTCCGACTTCGAAGCCCCGGACTGTCTATTGGACCTCAACGCCCCCCAAACCCCTGAGCACCTGCGGCAGCGATTCGATGTGGTCCTGGACGGCGGCACCCTGGAGCATGTGTTCCACCTGCCCCATGCCCTGCGGCACCTGTTCGAGATGCTCAAGCCGGGCGGCCGAGTTATTCATTTTTCGCCCTCGGCCAATCATCTGGATCACGGCTTTTACATGTTCTGCCCCACGCTGTTCTGGGACTACTACACCGCCAACCAGTTCGAAATCAACACGTTTTATCTTTATCGGTACCGGCCCACCCGAGACCACTGGGAGGTGTACCAGTACCAGCCCGAAGCCCTGGCACCAGCTATCCGCTGGGGCGGACTGGACGATGCCATGTACGGGGTGCACGTGGTGGCCACGCGGATGGCCACCTCCACCGGCGACCGCGTTCCCCAACAAGGCTGGTACCTCAAGCGATGGCAGGAAGCCAAGAGCCAAGGCCCCCTGAAGCCGGGTGAACTGTTGACAGAACCCCCGGGCACCAAGGCGCGGCTGCTAATGGACCTGACGCGCTCTCACCCGCGCCTACATCGACTGGCCTGCCAACTCATCGTACGGTGGCGGGCCTTCATCAATCGACGGCGCCAGGCAAGGCGCCGGGGGCTGGGGTTGAAGTTCATCGGCCGGTATTGAATTACCGCAGGCCGGTGTGCCACGGCTTCGCAGAAGCCGTGTGGAGGTTGATCGCCCGGGGCACTGCTTGCCTTGCGGCAACGACTAGCACACGGCCGTCAGGAACCGGGAGCGTAAGCTCCCGGTGCACTCCGCGCGTCTTGTGACCGACTCCACCGGCAGCTTACGCTGCCGGCTCGGGGTCTGTCGGTGTGTGCCAGTGTTTCGCCCCGTGTGCCACTGCTTCGTCAGAAGCAGTGCCGAAGCTGCCGGTCCACACGGCTTGCACTGCTTGCCTTACGGCAAGCAGTGGCACACGCGCACGAAGCGGTGACCGATGCTCAGGTCAATACAATCTGGCACCCGCCGTGTTTTGCCCGCTCTCAGTATGCCGGCTGCTCGTGCGTCAGGCAGTGCAGGGTACCCAACCCCAGCACCAGGTCCACCGCATGGATGCCCACTACGGTCCGGTCGGGGAACAACTCGCTCAGGATGCCTAAGGCCTTTCGGTCGGCCGGGTCGTTGAAGGTCGGCACGAGGACAACCGTATTGGCGATATAGAAGTTCGCATAACTGGCCGGCAGGCGCTCGTTGCGCCAGAACAACGGGCCGGGCATGGGCAAAGGTACCATCTGCGGGCGCGAACCGTCCTCCAGCCGCATGTCCTGGAGCCGCGCGGCGTTCTCCTGTAAAGGTCCGTAGTTGGGATCGGCCGGATCGTCGCACTGGCACACCACCACCGTGCGCGGGTTGACGAACCGGCAGATATCATCCACATGGCCGTGGGTATCGTCGCCGGCAATCCCGCGGCCCAGCCACAGGACGTTGGTGGCCCCCAAGTAGCGGCGGAAAAGGCCCTCGTAATCCTGGCGATCGAAGCCCGGGTTGCGAACTTGTACGGCAGGGTCCAAGCACCATTGTTCGGTGGTAAGCAGCGTGCCCAGGCCATTGACATCGACGCCGCCCCCTTCGAGCACCACCGGCCGGCCTCGCCAGCGAGCATCCACCAGGGGCAACCCCAGCCTCCGGGCCACCTGGCGGGCCAGCTTTCGGTCCTTGCGCCAATTGGCATAGCGCGCCCAAGCGTTGAAATGGAAGTCGGCCACCACCAGTCGGCTTTTGGCACCGGCCCAGCGGCGCAGGAACCAGGGACCCGCATCGCGCAGCCAGCCCCGGTCGGTGGCAATGCGGTAGAATTCCACCTGCCGCATATCCACCCCGGCGCTGCCCAGGACGCGGAGGGCCTGGCGCTGAACTGTTGCCGAGGGCACCAGGATGCGGACTTTTTCGCCCGGCACCAGCTTCCGCACGATTTCGCCATACACCCAGCCGATGGCAGGCAGTTTGCCAGGCCAGTCGCGCGCGTGGTGCGGCCAGGCCAGCCACGTGGCCTCGTGGGGTTCCCATTCCGCAGGCATCGAGAAGCCCCGGGCAGACCGCCCCAGGGCCAGCGGCGTGCGCATGGCGTACTGCTCCGAAAAAGAAAGCCCATGCTACCAGCGCTATGGGCCATGGCAAGGCGTACCAGCCGCGGCCCTAGGTATTGCTCCCGTAGGCCACCGGCGGACCCGCAGCAGTCAGCCCCCCGGCGGTTGTGGCCCCGCGCGTGTCAACCGTCGCTGCGCCTCGGCAATGGCCTCCTCGTTGCTGGCAACACTGGGAGGCCGACCGCCGCTTGCCAGCCGATAAACCGGCGCGCGATAGCACGTGTAGGCTTCGGTACGCAAGTGGGCCAACAGATGATGCCCCCGGCGCCGGGTGCGCTCGGCCCGCACAGCGGCCACATCGACCGGCCCCACCACGATCCGCTCGCCGGGGCCTGGCTCGGCCTGGGCCAGAATCCGGCCGTCGGGATCGACGATCATGCTTCCGCCCGGCCAGCTAAACGGGGGGTAATTGGCCCAACTCGCCCCCTGGTTGGCCGCCACCACAAACGCCATATTCTCGATGGCCCGCATGCGATTCACCAGCGTCCACCACTCCAGCGGTGCGGCTGTACCCCAGGGGTCCATGTAGGCCGACACACGCACCAGCACCTCGGCTCCCGCCATGCCGAGCTGGCGAACCGCCTCGGGAAACAGCCAATCGTAACAGATGCCCACCCCAATACACCCGATCTCCGTGTCCACCACCGGAAACAGCGGCTCGTCGTAGTCTGCCAGATCATGCGGACTGGTGTGCACCTCCCAAGGAATCCAAGGATGCACCTTGCGGTACTTCAGCACCAAACCCTCCGGCCCGATCAGGCACGCGGTATTGAAGACATGACCGGGCCATCGCGCTACGCGCTCCAGGAACGTGCCCGGCACGATGTAAACCCCCCACTGCCGAGCCTTTTTCAGGTACAAGTCGGTGAACTCGTTGGGGATCGGTACGGCCAGGCGATCGTAGATCTCTTCGGCCGTTGGGTAGATCGGGGCAGCGTGCGCGAACTCAGGAAACACGACCAAACGCACGGGGAAAAAAGGATCGTACCCCGTCACCGCGTGATCAATCATTTGAAGCATCCGCTGGGCCCGAGTCTCGATTTCTCCGACGCCCCGCGGATTTGGCAGGTCGAACTGGCAGGCAGCGGCGTAGTAGCGGGCAAGCGGCATCGAATCACACGCCAAGACGAGGGCAACAAAAGGGGTAGTTCGGAACCTCCATGCCTCCTAAAGCCCTGTATATTCCGCGACGCTCCTTGGAGTGTCAACCGCCTGGGATGGTTCTGGCGGAAAACGCCTTTGCCGAATCTTTACTCAGCTGATGCCGCACCTTTTGGCAATCGAGAATCGCCGCGGGACACTTCGCGGAGATGGTGGAGATTTCATAACATCAATCTTGTTCAGGAGTTACGATTCTTCGCCCTTATGACTTTTCGTAATAGCGGCATTAGATTTGCGGGGGAGCGTAGCCGACGGCGGTCCTGGTATTTCCCGGCTGAGTGGACTGCCGCGAGACGACCCGACCCGAGGGGCGCTAGCGCCTGCCCCTGGCGTAGCGGGTTGGCCTTTGCAGCCTGCGTGATTCGCAACCGTTTTCGAGTTTTGCAGAAAGGAGCCCCCGGTGACCCCCAAAGAGGTGTTGGCACTTTGTCGCGAGAAGGACGTCAAATCGGTTGACCTCCGCTTCATGGATTTTCCCGGCTTGTGGCAGCACTTCACGATTCCGGTGGACAAGCTGGACGAGGACGTGTTCGAAGAGGGCCTGGGGTTCGACGGTTCAAGCATCCGGGGCTGGCAGCGGATCAACGAGAGCGACATGCTGGTGGTTCCGCAGCCGGAGACGGCGGTCATCGATCCGTTTGCGACCATCAAGACGCTTTCGATGATCTGCAACATCCAGGACCCCATCACCCGCGAGGATTACACCCGCGATCCGCGGAACGTGGCCCGCAAGGCCGTCAACTACCTGAAGAGCACTGGCATCGCGGATACGTGCTACGTCGGTCCCGAGGCGGAGTTCTTCATCTTCGATGACATCCGCTTCGACCAGTCGGCCAACGCCGCCTATTACTACATCGACAGCATCGAGGGTCAGTGGAACCGGGGGCGTGAGGAGCGACCCAACCTGGGCTACAAGCTCCGTTACAAGGAAGGCTACTTCCCCGTGCCGCCTTCCGACCAGCTCATGGACATCCGCAACGAGATGATGCACACGCTCATCGAGTGCGGCATCGAGGTCGAGGCCCAGCACCACGAGGTGGCCACCGGCGGCCAGGCCGAAATCGACATGAAGTTCGACGATCTGGTGGCCATGGCCGACAAGATGATGATGTACAAATACATCGTCAAGAACGTCGCCCGCAAATACGGCAAGACCGTAACCTTCATGCCCAAGCCGCTGTTTGGCGATAACGGCTCGGGAATGCACTGCCATTTGTCGCTGTGGAAAGGGGGAGAGCCGCTGTTTGCCGGCAACGGGTACGCGGGCCTGTCGGACTTGGCGCTGTACGCGATTGGGGGCCTTTTGAAGCACGCCCCCTCGCTATGCGCGTTCACCAATCCCACCACCAATAGCTACAAGCGGCTGGTGCCCGGCTTCGAGGCGCCGGTCAACCTGGCCTACTCGCAGCGGAACCGCTCCGCCGCCTGCCGCATCCCCATGTACAGCCCCAATCCCAAGGCCAAACGGGTCGAGTACCGTTGCCCCGACCCGAGCTGCAACCCCTACTTGGCCTTCTCCGCCCTGCTGATGGCGATGATCGATGGCATCCAGAACAAGATCGATCCGGGCGAACCGCTGGACAAAGACATCTACGACCTGTCGCCCGAGGAGATGAAGGGCGTCCCCACCACCCCCGGCTCCCTGGAAGAGGCCCTGCGGGCGTTGCGGAACGATCAGGAATATCTCCTCCGCGGCGACGTGTTCACCGCTGACGTCATCGATACCTGGATCTGGTACAAGACCGAAAACGAGGTGGACGCCATGCGTTTGCGACCCCACCCCTACGAGTTCTGCCTGTACTTCGACCAGTAGCTGTTCGCGGCGCCGGGCGGGACCCAGTGGGTGGTACTACCACCCGGCGTGCCACGGCTTCGCAGAAGCCGTGTTGAGGTTGGCCGTCCGGAGGCACTGCTTGCCTTGCGGCAACCACTGGCACACGGCCGTCAAGCGCCGGGAGCGTAAGCTCCCGCTGCACTCCGCGCGTCTTGTGGCCGACTCCACCGGCAGCTTACGCTGCCGGCTCCGGGTCTCTCGCTGTGTGCCACTGCTTCGTAAGAAGCCGTGCCGACGCCGGTCGAGCGCACTGCTTGCCTTGCGGCAACGACTAGCACACGGCTGTCAGGAACCGGGAGCGTAAGCTCCCGCTGCACTCCGCGCGTCTTGTGACCGACTCCACCGGCAGCTTACGCTGCCGGCTCCGGGTCTCTCGCTGTGTGCCACTGCTCCGTAAGAAGCCGTGCCGAAGCCCGTTGCGCGCACTGCTTGCCTTGCGGCAAGCAGTGGCACACACCATCTTACGGCATGCAGTGGCACAATCGGCGGACATTCCATCAAAAGGCGTTAGGGGAGTGGCTCCAGGGCGGCCTCGGTGGCGGCGATAAGCTGATGGGCCGCTGCGGCGTCGCGAGCCTGGCGAAGCGATTCTAGAAAGCCCGGCGCGTTGAGGATGCGGCTGAGCTTGGCCAGCGTGCGCAGGTGGCCGCGGTCGTCGGTCGAACAGATCAAGAAGAACACGTCGGTCAGGGCCCCGCGATTGCCGCCGAAGGGCAGCCCGCTGGGGCTGATGCCTAGGGCCAGAAATGCCTGAGCCAGGATGCTGGGCATGGGGCGGCGCGGGTGCAACAGGGCCACGCCGTTGTCCAAGGCCGTGGGATACAACTCCTCGCGAGCCCGCACCGCCTCGAGCATCTTGGGCGCATCCCACAGCCAGCCGGTCCGCTCGGCCAGCTCGATCATGGAGGTGAACACGGCGGCGCGGGTTCGGGCGGGCAACGGGATGGCAATGGCCACCGGCGGCAGCAAATCGGCGATGACAATCTCCTGCTCGCTGGCCGTGGGCTGCAAAAGCCCCTGCACGTCCACCACCTCATCTTCGTCCAGGCCGATCCGCTGTTCCAGCCAGTGATGGATGTCGGCGCGGGCGAATCGCCATTGGCCGGCCACTTTGCGCCCGGGGAGCTTGCCCCGATCCGCCAGCCGCGCCACTTGCTGCGGCGTCAAATGCAGATATTTGGCGAGGCTTTCGATTCCAAAATCCGGCATGGCAAAAAAGCGCAGGGGTGTTCCCACCACGGGGTCTCATAGCCACAGGTGCAGGCGGCCGGCCAGTGCATCGGGCAAGGCGCGGCGGACCCACTCCTGGATTTGCCGGCTATCGTACCGGGTGCTGAAGTGGGCGGCGATGATCACCTCGTTTTTCAGCCGGTCGCGACGCTCTACGAGGTCATCCAGATGCATATGGCCGAAACGGTGGATCTTGTCCTTCCGGTGGCTGGGCGCGACGAAGGTCAATTCCGTAATCAGCACCTCGGCGTCGAACATGGCGGGGCAGGCGTCCAGTCCCTCGGGGGCGCTGTCGCCCAGGTAGGCCAGCCGGGGAATGCGCAGTTCGCGGGTGATTTCCACGCCGCTGAGCTTCAGATCGCGGATGGCAGGCCCCGGCAGGTCGAGGTATTCGGGCTTGAGTTTGCGCCGCCGCTCCCATACCACAAAGCCGAGCGAAGGCACCGTGTGCCGCGTGGCCGACACCGTGACCACCAGCTCCCGCGATAGCTCGATCTCGTCGCCCGGCTTGGCGGGCCGCAACTCGCATGGCAACCGGCCGCGATCCAGGCGGCTGACCTGGTGGAGCAAACGCTGGACCAGGGGCACGGCTGGCTCGGGCAGATAAATGACCGGCGGCTCCATCTTCATCATCCGCCGCCGGGCCACGTAAGCCGGCAGCGCCAGTACGTGGTCCAGATGCGTGTGCGACACCAGCCAAGTGGGCGTGCCCATAAAGGCCCAGGGCTGCGAGCCCAGGTCGAACCCGATCTTGAACTCCGGGATCCGCCAGTAGGTCTGCACCGCCGCCCGGGAGTAGCCCTCGATGGTGATAGCCTTATGGCGGAGGCGCTTGATGGGCTGATCGCGGAGGTGCCGGTCGGTGCGGGAGAGTTCGGTCATCGGGCCGCCTGGTTCGAGGCCAAGGAAGAATCGCACGCCTCAAGGGGGGCGGGTTCCAGCGGTTCGTCCGCCGCCGGGCCGGGATAGATCCATATCTCGCCGAACAGGCAGGGCTGCTCTAGAGTTACCCGGTGGCTGCGGACCAGTTCCAGTACGGCCAGGAAGATGCCCACCAGCCGCGACTTATGCATACTGGGGTCGAAAAGCCCGCCCAAGGCCAGCCGGCCTTCGGCCCGCACGCGCTGGAGAATCCGGGCCATGTACACCTGGATGGGCGTGTCGTCGTACACGATGCTCGAGGGTTGGGCCAGCTCGGCCGAGCGGAGCACCCGAGCAAACGCGCTCACCAGGTCCCAGAGTTCGACTTCCTGAAGGGGTTCGTCGGCCGGGTCGCGCGGTCCCGCGCCATCCTCCCCGGCGCGCCGTGCATACTGCTGCTGCCAGCGCCGACTCCGTTCTTCCAATGCCGCTGCGGCGTCGCGGTATTCCTTGTATTGCAGGAGGCGCTGGACCAGTTCGGCCCGCGGGTCTTCCACCGGCACCTCCTCCCCGTCCCCCGCAGGCAAGAGCTGCTGCGCCTTGATCTCTAGAAGCGTGCTGGCCAATGCCACGAACTCCGCTACCCCGTCGATATCCAGCGCCTGGAGCACCGCCAGATACTCGAGATACTGCTCGGTGATCGCCGCGATCGGGATATCGGCGATATCGACCTCGTGTTTGCGCACAAGGTACAATAAAAGGTCCAGCGGACCGCGGAAAATGTCCAAGGTTACCCGAAAACTCATGGGACACCGGTCGTTGCGCCGGGCAGTACCCAAAGCGATTTTCAGCCATGCGGCTGAGCGTCCGCCGGCGCACACCTGACCTACGGCGTGGAACTGCCAAACGGCCCACCCTCAGCCACCAGGAGGGGGGTAACGCACAGAGGTTTCTGTTCTCTCGTGAAACAAAAACCGGGCTTATCCCCGCCGGCGAACTATCCATAGTGTAGCAGCAATCCGTCCCAGCGACGAGCCCAAGTGCGATCGCACCACCCTGCGGGCGCGAGGTCATACTTGGACGGCCCAATCCCAGCCAACCCGGTGCACTCGGCGGTACAGGGTATCGCGCTCGACGGGCTCGAACCCCGCCTCGGCAATCAGCCGGCAGATCTCGTCCACCGAAAGCGAGTCGGGTGAGGTGGCCCCGGCCTCGTGGTGGATGGTCTCGTGCCGGACCGTGCCATCGAAATCGTCGGCCCCGTAGGCCAGGGCCACCTGGGCGGTCCCTACCCCCAGCGATATCCAATAGGCTTTGATATGCTCGAAGTTGTCGAGCATCAGCCGGGCGACCGCCACGGTGCGAAGGTCGTCGAGAGCACTGGTGCGGCGCAGGCCGTTCAAACGTGTGCCCTGGGGATGGAACGCTAGGGGGATGAATGCTTGGAACCCCCCGGTCTGGTCCTGGAGTTCCCTCAGCCGGACCATGTGATCGATCCGGTGGGCAGGGGTCTCGAGGTGGCCATATAGCATGGTGGCATTGGTCCGCAGCCCCAGTTCATGGGCCGTGCGATGCACTTCCAGCCACGTTTGGCCGTCCAACTTGCCCGGTGCGATGCGGCGTCGAACGTCGGGGGCGAAGATTTCGGCCCCGCCGCCGGGCATACTGCCCACACCCGCGCCGATCATCTCCTGCAAGATGGTGCGGAGGGGCCGGCCGGTAATTTGAGAAAACCAGGCAATCTCGGCGGCTGTCCAGGCCTTTAGATGCAATCGCGGAAACGCCTGGTGTATGACCCGAACGAGGTCCAAGTACCACTCATACCCCAATGCAGGGTACATGCCGCTGACAATATGGATTTCGGTGGCCCCCACTGCTTCGGCCTCCGCCGCCCGCTCGAGAATCTCATCGCGGGTCATGACGTAGGCCCCGTCGCCAGAGGGGTCACGACGATACGCGCACAAAGGACAGCGGTAGGCACAGATGTTGGTGGGGTTCAGGTGAACATTGACGTTGTACCAAGCCACTTGTCCGTGCCTCTTGCGGCGGACGTGATGGGCCAGCCGACCGACGGCGTGCAAGTCCACATCGGGGCGGAACAGGAACAGGCCTTCTTCCGGCGACAGCCGTTCGCCTCGTTCCACCTTTGCGGCGATCGTTTCTAACATTGCTCGAGATTGAGGGGGAGATTTCAAAAAGTTCGGCACCGATGCAGGCGTGAAGCGCGGGTGCCCATACCACCCATTTTACGCCCCATGCGGCCACGCGGCGCGCAAGCAAGCGCCGGGAGGCCTGCCTGGAGCCGGGACCTTAAGCTTGAGCCGGGAGCGTAAGCTCCCGGTGGGGCTGGCCGGCGCGTTAGTCAATTTTCCCCAGCAGCTTACGTTGCCGGCCGGTGTTGGTCGAGCGATTTATTCGGTTTGCCATACCGTGACCGGGCCGAGCAAGCCGGACGGCAGCAGGGGCGACTCTTTGGTCCAGTGCCGCCACGTGGCGAAACTCCGCCGGCCGGTGGGGCTAGGCTTGCCCTGCACCAACCACTCGGGCCAGCGTGCCAGGGTTCCATCGGGCTGTCGGTCGCAGTCGGGGGGCAAGTGTTCGTCGCCAATGAGCCGATTGGGCCAGAGGTTCACCATCGTCAATTCCAGCCGGTTGATGCCGGGCTGCACGGCCGAGGTGACCTCCACGCGGAACGGCCGCTTCCAAGCGATACCTGCTGGTTTGCCATTTACCCGGACCTCGGCCATAACCTCAACCCGGCCAAGGTCCAGATACACGGGCTTGCCGGCTTGGAGGAGTGTGGGTGTCGCAGTGAAAGTCGTGCTGTAGTGGGCTGGGCCGGAATAATATCGCACGGCCGGGTCGGCATCCTGGCTCCAATCTTGCAGTTGCTGCCAAACCCGGGGCTTTTCGGGGCCCCCCCAGGCCGGATCGAAGGTTACGGTCCAAGGGCCACGGACTTCGCCTTTTTGCACCAGGCGGGGAAAATTGATGGCCGCGTCAAGGGGCCAATCGTGTCCGCTGCCGGGTTTGCTGGCGGGCTTGTTTGCTTTGCCCGTGGGCAGCTTGGTGCGGAAGACGATGAAGTAGCTTTCCTGCGGCTCAAAGCGAAGGGGAACGGCGGTGCGGCCGTCGCCGGTGGTCCAGAACCGCGGTAGCGGCCGAATCTGGCCCGTCTCAGGGTGCCAGCACTCGGGCAGCCGGCCCGACTGCCGAAAAAAAGCGAGGGTCTGGACCGCTTCGTTCTCCCCGTTGCTGAGGAAGTACACATCGGCCGTATCGATGCGGCGATGGGTGTAACGCAAGAAGCGGTCGGCGGTTACGTCGGGCTGCCAGCCCAGGCTGCGGAGGACCTCGACGATTTGTTCGGCGGGCGGATAGATGCTGCCCGCTACCGCCCGGCGGGGCGTGCCCCAGGGCGCCATGCCCAGCGGGCCGAGTTCCTCCGCAGCGGCCCAAGAGAAACCAGCCACGGCGGGCTCGGTAGTCCAACCGGGGTTGCTTGTGGGGGCGGTCTGCCATTGCCGGTCAGTCACCACCACCAGCGGCGGCCCGTGACGGAGCCGCACGACCACCGCGCCGATCAACCCGGCGGGATTGGGTTGCGAGCCGGCGTTTTCGGCCGCCACGGCCAGCACGTTCGCCCCGGGATGGAGCCAGCGGCTGACCTCGGCGGTGGTTAACTGATGGAAGTTGTGGCCCGAGGCCGCCGGCTGCCCGTTGACCCACAATTCGAAGGCGTTGTCGGCGGCCAACAGCACGTGGGCCGAAAGAACCTCCGCGCCTGCGGGAAGGGTAAACACGCGGCGGAAGTACTGTTTATTCACCGGGGCGGCGGTGGCTGCCCCTGCGTGGCCCCAAATCCAGCGGGCCTGGGCCAGGGCGTCGTCGGCGTCGGCCAAAGGGTCTGGACCTGCGGCGGGCCGGGCCCAGATCACCACCCCTTGGCCCAACCATCGCCCCAGGCCGGGCGCAGCGTCTGAAGAAGGCCCCCAAAGCTCGGCGGCCAGTTGCGCGACCTCGGCATCGCATTGCGGATAGCCCTCCAGGCTGGGCGACTTGCGCGGCGGAACCCCCAGCACCGTGGCCCCCTGGTGGACCAATTGCTTAATCCGGCGCAACAGCTTGGGCGTCATCGCGGGCAACTCGGGCAGCACCAGCATGGCGTACCCGGTCCCCTCGGGCAGTACCAAGCGTCCCTCTTGCACCTGCACGCGCGTCAGGAGGGCTTCCGGCGTGCAGGCATCGTAGTGGTATGCCGCAGGGGGCGGATCGGGCCTTTGGAACACGTTCGGAGCACCTTCCGGGCTGAGGTAAAGCACATCGGCAACCGGCTGGCCTTGCTGAAGCACCCACTGGCAGCGGGCAAGGTACTGGTGCCAGGGCCGGGTAAACTCCCACCACGTCTGGGTCCGTTCGTAATGCAGGCCGTGCGGTCCCAGGCTCAACCCTGGCCGGACGTGCAAAAAGGGCTGATGGACGTAGCGGTGGATGACCAGCCGATTGACGCCTTCGCAAAACGCCCAGTCGCCCAGCGATTTGACCGAACCGGGGTGGAAAAGCCAGCTTTCGGTGGATGTGAAGGCCTCGGCCGCCACCACAGGCCGGCCATACACGTGGGCGATCGAGGTGGCCTCTTTGACGCTATAGCGGGTGTCGAAGGTGTTGCTCCAGAACTCGCCCATGGGCACGTCGGCCCGAGCGCCCAGCGTCATATCGTCGCAGGGGGTCATGTCGTAGGGTTCGATCGACAGCCACAGGCCGTGGGCGTGGGCCAGTTCGTGGAGCCGGCGGCCGTGGTTTTCCGCAATCATTTCGGACACCGTCTGCCGCAGATCCCAGAGGAAGCGTTCCGAGACCTCCAAGTTTTCGACGACCCGGCCGGTAACAGCCGGCAGATACAAAAGCGGATCGTACCCGCGGCGTCTGGAAAACTCCTGGCGCATGGCGCCGGTCCAGTTCTGGGCACCTACTTCCCAGCTATCCAGATGGATGGCCACCAGGGCCGAACGATGCTTGGGCTCGAGTTCTGCGAGCAGGCGGGCGGTGAACTGGCGGAAATGGGCGTCCAGGGCGGCCGGGTCGAGCTTATCGCATTCCAGGCCGGGCAGCGGGGCGGGGCGGTTGGTTTGACCCGTGCTGGTCCGTCCCAGCCGGAGGATGGTCCAGCGGCCTGGCGGTACGTCCCAGGCCAGTCGGCCGCCGGGCTGAAGCTGGCCCGTAAGATCCACGATCTTATCCCGCGGTATAGCCGCCTGAACGGGCGCGGCGGGGAACTCTGTTGGCATGGGCAGGGCCGGTGGCACGCCCGGCATCGACGAATAGGGCCCGCGCTGGTAGAGCGCCTTTTCGGCCCAGCCCGGAATGCGAAATTCGGCCGCGGGACAGGGAAACGCCAGCACCGCTACATCGCGGTAAAAGCCCGCCACCGTCTCCGGCGGCGACAATGGACCTTCAAAGCGTTTCGGACCGGCGACCACCGTCTCGCGGGCCACCAGTTTTTGCATCGACTGTTCGGCCGTTACCCACGGCCCGCCGCTACCGGTCCAGCCCGGTGCCGTGTTGAGGCTGATCTGGATGCCCAGGCGATGGGCCTCGGCTACGGCGTGCCGGAACAGTTCGCGCCACTGAGGGCTGAAAAATGGGGCTGGCCCGGCGGGCACGCTCAACGCCACCTCCATGAGAATCACCCCCCGAATGCCCACCCGGTGCATGGCTTCCAGATCGGCCGTGATGCCGGCCCGGCTGATGTTGCCATTCTTCCAGAACCAGTACACCCAGGGCCAGGCGCTGTCAGGGGGCGAGGCAAAGCCTTCGGCCAAGGGGTCGGCCGCGCCGGCGGCAAAGCCCGCCATCCAAATCCACAAGCCAGCCACCAGCGCGCAGATGAGTCTTTTCTTCATGGCATACCTCGGCACTGCACTTTTGCAAGTTTGAATCCAGCGTCCCGGCCGCCTCCGGCGGAAGGGGTGGGCCGCGTGTCCAACGCTCGCCTCCACGGTCCTGCGGTATCGCAGGGCCATGCGCTGTCGCGGCCGGCGGTTTCTATGCTGGCGGCCCCACCACGCTCCTCCGCGACCGCCGTCCAGCACATGGCCGTTTACCTCAAAGCCTCGTACATGGCCAGGATGTTTTCCGTCGGCGTGATCGGCTGGATGTTGTGGCACGGGGCACAGATCCAGCGGGCCGAGCGATAGATTTCGATGCTTTGGCGGACCTCGGCCCTTACGTCTTCGACCGTGCCAAAGGCCAGCGTTTGCTGGTTATCGATCGAGCCATGGAAGACGAGATGCCGGCCGAACTCGGCCACCAGCTTTTCGCGCTCCATACCCGGGCACCGCCATTGAATGGGGTTGAGCACCTCGATGCCCACGCGGTCGATCAAGTCGGGCAGAAACACCCGGGCCGCCCCATCGGTATGGTACATCACATGCACGCCGTACTGGCGGGCCAGGTCGGCCATCTTGATCTGGTTGGGCAAGAGGAACCGCCGGTAGGTGGCCAGACTCATCAGCGGCCCGGTCTGCGAGCCCAGGTCCTCGGCCACCCACGTGAGGTCGATTCGGCCCCGGCCGGCCTCGAAAATCCGGCGGTGATATTCGTAATAGAAATCGAACAGGTGGCCGAGGATGGCGTCCGCAATCTCGGGGTACAGCACCAGATCGGCAAAGGCCTGCTCCAGGCCGCGGAGGTAGCCGTACAGCAAAAACGGCTCGTAGCAGCCCGCATGAATCGGCCGATAGCCGTCGTCGGCCTCCACCGCCTGGGTTACCACCGAGTAATCGAAATCGTCGGGATCGGGCCAGCGATGGGCGTGCACTTCGGCCACGCTCTGCACGTGGGCCAAAGGATGATACACCGGCTCGTCGTAGGTGCCACTCCCATACTCGGTTTTGCGATAGCGGACGCCCCACATATCGGCCTGGGGGTCGTCGGGGTGGTGGGGCAGTTTCCACCGTGGCTCCACGAACCGCCGCCGGTCGACGCGCAGCCGCCGCCACAAAGATTCCTCATCCGGGCAATTCAACTCGCGCAACAAGCGGGCGGTGACCTCGGGCGTGGCCTGATAGTCGGCGGGAATCCGGTCGGCCGACAGGCCTTCCAAAAGCGCCAGCCAGCGCTGTCGTGGCGTCATTTCCATGGAGAAAGCTCCCGTATGCCCGGGCCGTGCCTACGGTTCCATGGCCACGCGAAATCCCACGTTGAATACCCGCTGAAAAGGCCAATAGGCCAGGCGGTAAGATGAACGGCACCGTTTCGGCCGGTCATACCATGAGCCGCCGCGCACCACCCGCCGCTCCGGGGATGCCGCGTCGTTTCGGCCATCGTCTTCCCGGTACGGATAGGGCCGGTAGGCCGAAAGCGTCCATTCCCACACGTTGCCGTGCATGTCGTACAGGCCCCAAGGGTTGGGCTGATAGCGACCCACGTCGGCGGTTACCAGCATCCCGTCGTCATAGCGCTCGTCTTTGGGAACCCAGTCGTCGTATTTGCCCGGATTTTGCAACACTCGAAGCTGGACAAACGTGTCCAGCGCCAATTGCCGCAGCGACAGGTCCCCCAGATTGGCGAACCGCGTGTAGTCGGCATCCTCGGGGCCGAAAAAGAAGGGCATCATCGTGCCTGCACGGCACGCCCACTCCCATTGCGCTTCGGTGGGCAGGGTAAATCGCCGCCCGGTCCGCTGCGAAAGCCATTGGCAAAACGCCATGGCCTCGGACCACGACACCCGCACCACCGGTTGGCGTGGCCGGTTCAAGGCATACCCATGCACACCGAACTGATAGCCGTGCATCGACTCCACGTGGCTGTCATGCGCCGGGTCGAAACAGGCGAATTGCTCGTTGGTGACCTCGAATCGGCCCAGCCAGAAGGGGCGGGCAATCTTGATCGCGGCAGGCGGGCGCTCGTCGGCTTCGCCCTGAGGGTCGCCCATGATGAATTCGCCGGGTGGCACGTGGACCATCTCCAACACCACGCCGCCGCCCAGGTCGAAGCGCTGGGGCGGTGCGGGCTTCCAGCCGGGGGCTATTTGAGGGGGGCGGAGCCCGGCCGAGGCCTCGGCCTCAGCCGCTTGGGGGGCGCTTGGGGCGGCGGGGCTTTGCGCCAGGGGTGCCGGCCCGCTGGCCTCCGTGGCACGGGCGGCAAACCTCTGGGCCGAAGAAGAGGGACCTACGGCCGTGCGGCCTCCGGCTAAAGCGGGAGGCCCAAGCGGCGTAATCGCCTCAGGATCCCCATCCACCCCCGCGTAGCGGCGGAGCATTTCGCGGCGCCGGGCCGCCTGCTTTTCCACCGCCGGCCGGCCTACGATCTCGCTCCATGTGCCATGATACGGGGCGTTGAGATCGATCCACGTAATCAGCCGGTCCCACGATTCCGGGTCCAGCTCTACCCCGTAGTGCCCCTTGCGGAGCAGTTGGACCAACTCGGTCGTGTCGGCGTGGTAATCCATCGGCGAGAGCATGTGCAGGTCGCTTTCGATGCCCGGCCGCCGCACATAGCGGTGCAGCTCGGCATAGGCTACTGAGAACTTGCCCCCCACGGCCGGACTGACATGGCCAGCGATATCGGACTTCCAGTCGGTGATCATTTTCCAGCCGCGGAGGTCGGCCAGCGGCTTGCCGTTCCACTGAGGCCGGCCGTCATGGCAGCCCGTGCAGTAGCGGTCTAGTACGGGCTGGACTTCCCGGGCAAAGGCGAAGCCGCGCGGCGGGCCGTACCAAGGGGTGATCTCCGCAGGAGGCCGTTTGGCAGCCAGGGTGTGGCGATTGACGGCGCCGGTGTTTTGCGGCTCGTGGCAGCCGACGCAGGAGACCACCTCGCCCGGCATGGCGGTGAACCAGCTCCGCATGAGTTGCAGCGCCTTGCCCTCGGCATCCAGTGGCTGGACGGCAATGGGCGTCATCGCAGGCACGCGGAATAAGGCCGAGCCATCCTCCTCGACCGGTACCGTACCCAGCACCCGTTTGATGTCCCACGGCCCGTCCATGCCGATACACCCCAACAGCCCGCCCATTCCCTGATAGCTGTAGTGATAGGTGAAAAGCCGCAGGCGCCTGACTGTGCCCCGGGGAATGCCCGCCAATCCGCCCCCTTGGTAAATGTCGCTCAAGTACACCAGGGCATCGCGGCGCGAACGGTCGGAGCGGTCGGGGAGCACCGGCGGCACCGGCCGCTTTTCGATCAACACCGGCTCCAGCAGGGCATAACCCGGCACCTCCTTGACCAGCACCATGTTGTCGAACACATCGACCAGATAGATGCCCCACAACGAGGCGGGCGTGGGCCGGGCCGATACCAGAAAATACTTCTCGCTGATCGGATACGGGTGCAAGAACTGCGGCCAGACGCCGTCGGCCAGGTTGTCGCGGATGAGGGGTTCGACCCGCTTCCCCCGGCCGGGAATCTCCTGCACCACCGGCTCGGCCTCGCGCCGGCCAAGGCCCGGGTCCACGATCAGCAGCCGGCCACTCCGGGCGTTGCCGTGATGGCCCGTCGCTATGCCCACCACCTTGCGCGGATGGCCGGGCACCGGCCGGGCATAGAAAAACGAGTTCACAAAATACGAGTTGCTGCCGAAGTACTCGGCCTGCCCCGTGCCATCGGGATTCATGTGGAACAGAATCCGCGAGTGCGCATGCGGCAGGTCGGTGTACTCCCAGCGAAGATATAGGATCCGCCCGTTGGGCAGCACCTCGGGACACCAGTTGTGTTCCTGATCCACCGTGAGCTGCCGGATCGAACCATCGTGCTCCAGGCGATACAGATTCGTAACATGCGATGCCCCATACACGCAGGGCACCCCAACGAACGGCGCGGTCGAGGTGAACAGGATGCGGCCGTCGGGCAGATAGCAGGCATCGTAGTTGTCCACGTCCGGTTCGTGGATCAATCGCAGCTCACGCAAGCCCGTGCCGTCGATCTTCAGCTCGTGGACCTGCCAGCGGCCGTTGGAACCCGGCATGGAAAACAGCAGCCGATCGGCATTCCAGTGGAGGTCCACGTCGCCGACGAATCGGCCTTCGGGCGGCTCGAAAAGGGTGGTCATTTGGCCTTCGGGCCGAATGGGCGACAGAATCTGCAGCCGATTGTCGTAGCCGGTGCGCGCCAAACTCGAATTGCTCTCCCAGTTGGCGGGCAGCCCCAGATTGCCAGCGCCGCGTTGGATCACCAGGAGGCGCCGGCCCAAAAGCAGCGGATGATCGAGCAAGGCATCGCGCTGGAGGGCGCGGAACCGGCTGGCCAACTCGCCCAGCCGCTCCACATGCTTCGGGTCCGAATCCTCTTGGGCCGAAAGCGTATCGTGCTGTTTGCGCAGGGCCTCGAGTTGGCCGAGGTACTCGGGGCCTTTCGGATAACGCGGGCCAAAGTCGGCTATCAGGTCCCGTATGGCCAGCGCCAGGGCTTCCCACTGCCCCTTGGGCACGCCAGGTCGGACCGGGCTGCCCGCTGCCACGGGGCGAATGCGCACCGGCCGCCACCGCCGCTCGTCCGCCAGGTAGCGAAGGATGTTGGCGGTGAGCCGCTGGAGGTTGCTCCGATACGGATTGGCCGCATGGGCATAGTGCGGCAGTCGCCAGCCGAGGACGATGATGCGGCCTTTGCCCAGTTGGTACTCGGCCAGGGGGTTCTCCTGACCGCAGTTGGCGCGGGCCAGCAGCATGCCGCCGGCCGGCCCGCCCGAACCGTGGAAATCAGCAAAGGCCGGGTAGCCGGTATCGTTCAAGAGCACCGCTGCACCCGGCAGGTCGCCGGCCGTCAGATGGTCGAACACCGGATGGTCGATTTCAACCGGCACCACGCCCGCCAAGTACGGACCGCTGCCCCCCGGGGCCGCGCGGGGCGCTGCCGGCTCGATCCCCAAGGTGTGGACCATGGCCAAGGCCGCGCCGGAAAGAAACATTCGTCCGCCCCGCTGCACGTACTGCCGTAATATCGGAAACGACCGCGCCCCCGAAACCACGCTGGGACCTGCTGTGTCGCCTTGGTGATACCACAACACCGTGAACTGGTCCAAGGCGACCTCGGCCCCTTGGCGATCGACGAATCGGCCGTCGGCCGGCACCAACACCAGCCGGGCCCCCACCAGCTTCTCGGCCAATTGCCAGGCCGCCTTGGCCTCAGGTCTCAGGTCCGCGAGCGTGCTCCCAGCCGCCAAAAAGCCGAAGCTCGGCTCACTTGCCTCGTCCCCTACAGCGCCAGAGGTGGCCGCCAACACCGCCGCCAGCCCCAAGGCCAACCTTTTAAGCAGCGCGCTCGGCGCGGGTCGCAAAGCAGGCTGGCCGCATTCGCCAAACTTCTCCCGGTTTTGCGTGCTGCTCATCGCTGCCATCTCCTGTGTGCAGAGGCGTCCCCGGGGCTTCAAGATACTCGACCCAATGGGGCTGTGCCAGTCGAACGGGGTGGTAGCCGCATCGTGGTAACGGACGGCGCCCGTGCGAATTGTCAAGGGCCTTGGCGGATGCCCGCACCGATGCATCTGGCAGGGTTTGCGAGATTCCACCGCAAAACCCCTTTCCAGCCGTGCCGCAAAGCCTGGAAAAGCGGGTTCGGCCAAGCCACCAAACGAAGTGTCCGGTTGGAGAATTTTGGCGGCGGACCAACGGCAAGCTCTCCACTTGAAGGGCGCAAAGTCAGACAGACGCACTCCGCCGTCTGCCGCACGGCCATGGGGCTTGATGCCGCAACGCTTTGTTGAGTAAGCACTTACGTTTGCGCCGGCGAGCGTGTCTTCCGGAAGATAAGTGCAGAGGTTGCCTCCGAGTCCGCGTGGGGCGCGGCCGGCAGCAAAAACCCCAGAAAACCGCTGGATTTGTCCGGAACCGCCCTTTGGCCATACTTTTTCGTACCCTGCCCCGATATGCGATGACCTACCCCGGGCCCGGCCGGTGGGCACGCTGTCCCCGCCGTTGACGGGCCATTTTAGACCCAAGAGGGGTTTTCTATGCGGCGGAGTTGGCCTTGCGTGGTCGTATTGGGATTGGTGGCCGAGGTCGGCACGCTGCTTGCCGCCGAGCCGATCGAGTACAACCGGCACATTCGCCCGATCTTGGCGCAGAACTGTTTTGCCTGTCATGGCCCGGACAGTGCCTCGCGCCAAGCGGATCTCCGCCTGGACATCCGCGAAATGGCCCTCAAAGCCGGGGTCATCGTGCCGGGCAAGCCCGACCAGAGCGAAATCGTCCGCCGCATCTTTTCCACCGACCCGGACGAAATGATGCCGCCCCCCAACTCGCACAAAAAGCTGTCGGCCGAGCAAAAGGAACTTCTCAAGCGATGGGTGGCTGCCGGGGCCGAGTATCAGCCCCATTGGGCGTTCATTCCTCCCAAGCGGCCGCCCTTGCCAGAAGTCAAAAACTCCGCGTGGTGCCGCAACCCCATCGATCGGTTCATCCTGGCGCGGCTGGAGCAGGAGGGGCTGGCGCCCAACCCGGAGGCCGACCGCCGCACGCTGGCTCGGCGGGTGTGGCTCGACCTGGTGGGCCTTCCGCCCGCGCCGGCTGAGGTAGATGCGGTAGCAGCGGACCCCTCGCCCGATGCTTACGAGAAGCTTGTCGATCGCCTATTGGCCTCTCCGCACTGGGGTGAGCATCGGGCACGGTATTGGCTGGACGCGGCCCGGTATGCCGATACGCACGGGCTGCACTTCGATAACTTCCGCGAGATCTGGACCTACCGCGACTGGGTCATCCAGGCCTTCAACCAGAACATGCCGTTCGACCGGTTCACCCTCGAGCAGTTGGCCGGCGACCTGCTGCCGGACCCCACGTTCGAGCAATTGGTGGCCACGGGATTCCACCGCTGCCAGGTGACGACCAACGAGGGGGGCACCATTGCCGAAGAGAATCTGGTTTTCTACACCAGGGACCGCACGGAAACGACCGCGCAAGTGTGGCTGGGGCTGACGGCCAACTGTGCCGTCTGCCACGACCATAAGTACGACCCTATCACGCAGAAGGACTTCTATCAGCTTGCGGCGTTTTTCAACAATACGACCATCGGGCCGATGGACGGCAACATCGCCCGCACGCCGCCAATCATCACCCTGCCGCCGCCGGAGCTGCGGGTGCGGTGGAAGGCCCTGCCCGCCGAACTGGCAGCGGTGCGCAAAGAAATCGAGGCCCGGAAGTCGGCAGCCCGGGCGGAGTTCGACAAGTGGCTGGCTGCCACGCCGCGGCCGCCGCTATCGGTGCAGCCACCGGCCGAAGCGTTGTATTTGCAGGTGCCGCTGGACGGGCCGGCCGGGGATGCCACCTCCGCTATCCTCGAGGGCAAGGCCCACACCGTGCCGGTCAAAAGCCGCGTGAGCTGGCAGCCCGGTTACGTGGGGCCAAAGTCCCTGCGTCTCGAGGAAAAACCTCAACTGGAACTGGCCGCCTGCGACTTCGAAAAAGACCAGCCCTGGTCCGCCGGGGCGTGGGTCAAACTGCCTTCGGAATCGGCTAGCGGCGCCCTTTTTGCCCGCATGGACGACCAAAACGGTTTCCGGGGCTGGGATCTGTGGGTGGAAAACGGCCGCGTGGGGACGCACATCATCCATCGCTGGCAGGAAGACGCCCTCAAGGTGGTTACGGCCGAGCCAGTTCCCAAAGACCGCTGGAATCATGTGCTGGTAACCTACGACGGCTCGGGCAAAGCCGCGGGGGTCAAGGTGTATGTCAATGGCCAGGCGCAGCCCACCCGCCCCCAGGCCGATAGCCTCAAAAGCACCATCCGCACGCAGGTGCCCTGGGCCATTGGGCGGCGGAGCACCACGGCAATCCTGGTGGGCCTGGCCATTCAGGATATCCGCATCTACCGCCGGGTGTTGTCGGGCGACGAGGTGCGGCAACTGGTAGATGCCACACGGGGGGCCTATCTGGCAGCCAAGACCGCCGCCGAGCGAACCGCCGCCGAAAAGGACGAGCTTTACGGCCTGTGGCTGGCCTGGTCGGACCAGCCCTCGCGGGCGCTTGCGGCCCGCTTGGCCGCGTTGGAAAAAGAAAAGGCCGATATCGAAGCCCGCAGCCCCATCGCCTATGTGATGCAAGAGCGGCCCGAGCCGGCCAAGGCGTATGTGCTCTTTCGCGGCGAGTATGACAAGCGCCGCGAAGAGGTTTCGCCCAACACCTTCGCTTGCCTGCCCCCTATGCCGCCCGAGTTCCCCAAGAACCGCCTGGGGCTGGCCCAGTGGCTGGTTCGGCCCGAGAACCCGCTGGTGGCCCGGGTTACCGTCAACCGGTTCTGGCAGGAAATCTTTGGCACCGGCTTGGTTCGCACGGCGGGCGACTTCGGTGCTGCCGGCGAGGCCCCCTCGCATCCCGAGCTGCTCGACTGGCTGGCCCTCGAGTTCCGCGAGTCGGGCTGGGATGTCAAGCGGCTGGTGCGGCTGATGGTCACCTCGGCGGCCTACCGGCAATCGGCCGCCACTTCGCCCCAGAAACTGGAAAAGGACCCGCAGAACCGCCTCCTTTCGCGCGGCCCCCGATTCCGCATGGATGCCGAGATGCTTCGCGATATGGCCCTGGCGTGCAGCGGTCTTTTGGTCCCCAAGATTGGCGGCCCCAGCGTCAAGCCCTATCAGCCCCCCGGGGTATGGGAAGCGGTAGCCATGATCGGCAGCAACACCCGCGAATACCAGCAGGATCACGGCGAGGCCTTGTACCGCCGCAGCCTGTACACGTTTTGGAAGCGTGCCGCCCCGCCAGCCTCGATGGAAATCTTCAATGCGCCCACCCGCGAAAACTGCACCGTGCGCCGCGAACGGACCAACACCCCCCTTCAGGCCTTGGCCACCTTGAACGATCCTCAGTGGATCGAGGCTGCACGGCATCTGGCCCAGCGGGCGCGGCGGCAATGCGGCGCCGAGGCGGCCGCCCGCCTGGAGTTCATGGCCAAGGCGGTGCTGGCCCGGCCGCTGCGACCCGAAGAGCACCAGGTACTGGTCGCTTCGCTGCACCGCCTGGCCGAGTTCTATCAGGCCCATCTCGACGAAGCCCAAAAACTGTTGTCAGTCGGCGAGTCCAAGCCCGACCCTGCCATCCCCGCCCCGGAGCTGGCGGCCTGGACCATGCTGGCCAACGAACTGATGAATACGGACGAAGCGCTGAATAAGTGAGGCCCTGCGATGAGCCTGTTTCACGACTGGGTGCGATACGAAACGCGGCGACAATTCTTCCGCCACGGGGCCAACGCCGTGGGGTTTGCGGCCCTGGCCACGCTCTTAAGTCGCGACGGCCTGGAACGGGCCTGCGGAGCGGAAACCTCTGCCACCCCCGGCGCGCCGCAACCCAAGGGCACACCTCCCCAGGCTTCCTCGGCCGGCTCGCCCCGCCGCAGCCTGGCCCACTTTCCTGGCAAGGCCAGGCACGTCATCTATCTGCACATGGTGGGCGGGCCTTCGCAGATCGATCTGTTCGACTACAAGCCCAAAATGGCTGAGTGGTTCGATAAAGACCTGCCCGACTCGATCCGCCGCGGCCAGCGCCTGACGACTATGACCTCGGGCCAGGCCCGATTCCCCATCGCCCCCTCGAAGTACAAGTTCGCCCAGCACGGCCAGTGCGGCATGTGGATGTCGGAACTGCTCCCCTGGCTCTCCAAGGCCGTGGACGACATCTGTTTCGTGCGCAGCGTGCATACCGACGCCATCAATCACGAGCCAGCCATCACCTATATCCAGACGGGCAATCAGATTGCCGGCCGGCCCTGTCTGGGGGCGTGGGTCTCCTATGGCCTGGGCTCGCTCAACGACAATCTGCCCACCTTCGTGGTGCTGATTGCCCGTTCGACCAATACTGAACAGGTGCAGGCCATTTCGGCCCGGCTGTGGTCGGCCGGCTTTCTGCCCGGCGAACACGCGGGCGTGGCCCTGCGCTCCAGCGGCGACCCTATTCTGTACCTGGGCAACCCGCCGGGCGTACCCACCAGCGTGCGGCGGATTACTTTAGACGGCCTGCAAAAGCTCAACGAGATGACCTACCAGGCCTTGGGCGATCCTGAAACCCATACCCGTATCCAGCAGTACGAACTGGCCTTCCGCATGCAGGCCAGCGTGCCCGAACTGGTGGACATTTCGGGCGAGCCCTCCTCGACGTACGCGCTGTATGGCGACGAGGCCCGCAAGCCCGGCAGCTTTGCCCACACCGTGCTTTTGGCCCGGCGGATGGTGGAGCGGGGAGTGCGATTCATCCAAGTGTATCACAACAACTGGGATACACATTCCAACGTCGCTGGCCGCCTGCCCGACCAGTGCCGCGACGTCGACCGCCCCTGCTATGCCCTGATCCAGGACCTCAAGCGCCGGGGACTTCTGGACCAGACGCTGATCCTCTGGGGCGGCGAGTTCGGGCGGACCATCTACTCGCAAGGAACCCTCACCCGCGAGAACTACGGCCGCGACCACCACCCCCGATGTTACACGATGTGGCTGGCCGGCGGCGGCATCCGGCCGGGCACCATCTACGGCGAAACCGACGACTTCTGCTACAACATCGTCAAGGACCCCGTGCCCATCCGCGATCTGCACGCCACGATCCTGCATCTGTTGGGATTCGACCACCAGCGATTCACCTTCCGGTACCAGGGCCTGGACCAGCGCCTGACCGGCGTGGAGCCGGCCAGCGTGGTCAAGGGGATTTTGGCTTGAACGCGCGGCCGACGCCCTGCGCGCTTTGGCCGTGTGCCACTGCTTCGCCAACCGTGTGCCACTGCTTCGCCAGAAGCAGTGCCCAAAGCCCCCACGCCCTGCTTGCCTTGCGCCAAGCAGTGGCACACCGCGTTTGGCGAGCCGGGCCTGTAAAGGCCCGGTGCCGTGTGCCGCTGCTTCGCCAACCG
>Ga0315298_1000941_pt1 | contig 55351 bp, 50 predicted proteins | sample WHS_1_MG_FD_203077 | JGI IMG/M metagenome (GOLD analysis project Ga0315298, IMG submission 203077) | Extremophilic microbial mat communities from Washburn Hot Springs, YNP, Wyoming, USA - WHS_1_MG | ecosystem: Environmental > Aquatic > Thermal springs > Hot (42-90C) | place: USA: Wyoming... | reverse complement strand
TTCCAAGCCAATCAAAAAAGAGTTCAATTATTCCTACAATTGGTTCTCCTAATTTAAAGACAAGCTGAAAGGTCAACCACATTATTAATAGAAAGATAGGAATACCAAGATATTTATTTGTCACTATTCTATCGATCTTATCTGAGATAGTAAGACGTTCATCTATACCCACCTGTCTTTCTACACATTCCTTTATTAACCCTTCTATAATTCCGTATCTTTTCTCTATGATAGATGTCTCTGGATCAGAACCTAGCTGCTTTTCCAGTCTTATTTTACTCTCTTGAATTTTCTCTTCTATCTCATCCGCTAAATTCGAAAGCTTTGCCTCTTTTATAATCTCAGTATCTCCTTCGAGAAGCTTTATAACAAACCATCTTAGGGGAAATCTTAATGAAACCCCTTTACTTTTAAGAAACTCTGATAGATGCTCTATCTCTCTTTCTATCTCTTCTCCATATTCGATTTTAAATTCATTCCTTTTGATTTCTATCGCTTCTATGATGGTCTCTTTTAAGTGTTGTATTCCTTTCCCTGTTACTGCTACTGTCTCTACTACTGGAACATCAAAAAAGGAAGAAATTTTTTCTACATCAATCTTTAATCCCTTTCTCTCTGCCTCATCTATCATATTTAGGTCTAGTATGACATTGGCTCCTAACTCAAGAATTTCTAAGGCTAGATATAGATTTCTCGCTAGATTAGATGAATCTATAACTACTATTACTGCATCAGGCTGTCCTTCTACAATAAAATCACGAGCAATCGTCTCATCTATAGAGTAAGCAGTTAAACTATATGTACCTGGCAGATCTACCACATTTATTTCATAACCATTCCAGGAAAATCTCCCCTCCTTCTTTTCTACCGTTACCCCAGGCCAGTTTCCAACATATTGATGAGAACCCGTAAGTTCATTAAATATACTAGTCTTACCAGAATTAGGATTCCCTGCTAAAGCCACTGTAGGTTTCTTATCCATAATTATTCTCTCCTATTGGTCTTACCAGGATCTTATGTGCCATACCAAAACTAAGAGCAAAACGTGTCCCTCCTCTAGAGATGATCAAAGGACCCATCCTTGCATCTGAAATCACATCTATGATTGTTCCAGGGTATAGTCCCATAGCTGCTAATCTCATACTTAACCCCTTTCCTCCATTTACCACTACTATCTCTACTTTTTCTCCTGGTCTAATCATACTTAGAGGGATCATATATCACTCTACTTCGACCATAACCCCTGAGGCTTCTTCTTTTCTTAGGGAAAGATGGAATCCCTTTACAAATATTTCTATCGGGTCGCCCAGTGGAGCAATTCTTTCTAATTTTACCTTTTCACCCGGGACTAAGCCTAAGCCAAGAAGGCGCTTCTTTATTCTTGAAGCGGCATTTACCTCCGTGATCTTGCCTTCTTCTCCAACTTTTAGCTGGTCTAACCGTATTAACATCTCTTATCAATGCCTCCTCATAATAATAATAACCATTATCATTACCTGATTAAAAATTTTTATTTACAATCCTGGCAGAAACCATAAAAATAGATTTCATGAGATTTTATCTGAAAATGATACTTTTCACTTAACTTTTTCTCTAATCCCTCAATAAACTCCTTTTCTTCATCTATAAATTCACTATAATTTATAATCTTTCCACATTTAATACATACCAGATGATGGTGATGTTCCTTCATCCCATCACCTACTAATTCATATCTACTTTTTCCATCCCCAAATTCAAATTTATGCACAATACCAATATCTGTTAACAGCTCAAGTGTCCTATAGACTGTAGCAATCCCCACAGTAGTACATTTCTGATGGATAGAAAGATATATATCCTCTCCACTTAGATGTCCGGTTGTTTTACTTAGGACATCTAAAACCATCTCTCTCGGTAATGTCCACCTTAAACCTTTTTCCTTAAAAATCTCTTTCCATTCGGAAAGCATCATTTGTCTCCTTTATTGAGAATCATTATCAATTTCTATTAAAAGAATACCACATTATTTTGTCTATGTCAATATAGAAATAGAACACCTATTCCGCAAGAATCTTGATGCCAATCCTTAACTATCTCTTCGTATACATACTTTCCTTTTATCTCATTCCAGAATCTATTTACTTCTCCTACCATTTCCGGTTTTCCAGGAACTATATCGTGGAAGGCGATTATACCTTTATCTAATAGAGGGCTATACATTTCAAAGTCCTTTTTTACTCCACTATAACTATGGTCTCCATCTATAAATATAAAATCAACCTTATAACCATCTAATATTTCTTTTACTATCTCTAGCGTTTTATGAGAATGGGAATCTGCTCTTATAAGATTTATTCTCTGTTTTCTAGATGAAAACGACATATAAAGAGGAATCCTCCAGCCTGAATACCCACCACCAAATCTACCCTTTGGTAAGTCAATACTTATTATAATGGCATCCTCTGATGATAGATGGGAAAATAGAAATAGGGTACCTCCCATAGCAGTTCCTATCTCTAAGAAACACTTTGGATTCATCTGTTTTACTATCCTTGCTAATCTAGATATTTCCTCTTTCTCTTGCCAAGGCTTTATTAATCCTAAATATCCTTTAAATACGAAATCAATCAGATTTTCCAGATAACTTTCCTCTTCTTTATTCTCTAAGGATAGATTTTTCGGATAAAGCATCTTAAAGGTTTTACATAAAATATCTCTATACATAGAATCTTCCTATTTAAAAAAGGGCGAGGAAAATTCCTCGCCCTTGATTTTTAGTTTTCTAATGGAATAAAACTCCAAATACCAGAGCTATCATAGACATAAGCTTTATCAAGATATTCATAGATGGTCCTGCAGTATCTTTGAATGGGTCACCTACTGTATCACCAGTTACAGCAGCTGCATGGGTAGGTGTTCCTTTCCCTCCAAAGTGTCCTGCTTCTATAAACTTCTTGGCATTATCCCATGCTCCACCACTGTTTGCCATCATAATAGCCAAAGCCACACCGGATAAGATAGCTCCTACTAGAAATCCACCCACTGCTTCTTTCCCCAATATTAGCCCTATTAAGATAGGAGCTACAACAGCTATTAAACTGGGGGCAAGCATCTCTCTCAAAGCCCCTCTAGTAGCGATATCTACACAACGGGCATATTCAGCTCTAGCCTTTCCTTCCATAAGTCCCTTTATCTCTCTAAACTGTCTTCTAACCTCTTCTACTATTAGATTGGCTGTTCTTCCTACAGCCTCCATAGCAAATGCAGCGAACATAAACGGCATTAGAGAACCAATGAATGCCCCTACGAGTGCATGGACAGATAACATATTTACCAATTGGAGACCTGTAGTATGAGCATATGCACTAAACAGAGCTAATGCTGTCAATGCAGCAGAACCTATAGCGAATCCTTTTCCTATAGCAGCGGTAGTATTTCCTAGAGCATCTAACCTATCAGTAATCTTACGGATATTCGCCCCCAGATCAGACATCTCAGCTATACCACCAGCATTATCGGCTATCGGTCCATAGGCATCTGTAGACATAACTACACCTATGGTAGCAAGCATTCCAACCCCTGCTATTGCTACCCCATAAAGTCCATTTAGAGTCCAAGAGATCCATATAGCTACAGCAATCATAAGAATAGGTACTATAATACTCTTCATACCTAAGGCTAACCCCCTTATTATAACAGTGGCTGCTCCAGTCTGGGCACTCTCGGCAAGGCCTTCGATAGGTTTACCTGAGGTATAGTATTCAGACACAAGTCCTATAATTATTCCTACTATAAGTCCAGATAGTAAGGCATAGAATGGAGCATAGGAATTAAGCATTGACTTTGTAATAGGTATAGCGAAGATTACTAGTATTATTGCTGATACATATGTTCCCCAACGAAGTGCAGATTGAGGATTACCCTTTCCAAATAGCTGTACATAGAAAGAACCAACTATAGAGGCTATGGTTCCAAGTGATATGAGAATTATTGGATAAAGAATAGCATTTAAGGAGAGTTCCTTAGAAAAGGCACTTGCCCCAATAATCATTGCAGCTATCACTGCGCCTACGTATGATTCAAAAAGGTCTGCTCCCATACCTGCTACGTCACCCACATTATCTCCAACATTATCAGCGATAACCCCTGCATTTCTCGGATCATCTTCAGGGATATTCTTTTCGATCTTACCAACAAGGTCTGAACCTACATCAGCACTTTTAGTATATATTCCTCCTCCTACACGGGCAAAGAGGGCGATAGAGCTTGCCCCCATTCCAAATGCATTAATGATATCTGGGTCTTTGAATATCCAGTAGGCAACCGAGACTCCAAAAAGTCCCAATCCAGCAACGGTAAGACCCATTACTGAACCACCGGTAAACGCTACCCTTAGTGCCTGGTCCTGTCCTTTCTTAGCTGCTTCAGTAGTCCTTACATTCGCCCTAGTTGATGCCTGCATACCGAACCATCCAGCTAGAATAGAACAGCTTCCACCCATCAAATAGGCTATAGCACTATAGGGATTGATAAAGATAGCAATAATGGCTCCCATTATTATTAAAAAATACACCAGGGTAAGGTATTCTCTCCTTAGGAATGCAGCCGCTCCCTCATGGATAGCCTCAGATATTTCCCTCATCTTTTCTGTACCTGATGGCTGTTTCAATACCCACCAGTAGAAGTAATACGCCAAGATAACTGTCCCCCCACCTATAATAGTTGCTAAGACTAGTAAGTTGTTACTCATAAATACCATCCTCCTTCTGATAGATTTTTAATTGAATTCGGTATTAATCTTATCATTTTTTATGTCTCCTCTCCAACTCTCTGTATATATCCTGGGGAGGTATTCCTATAAAAGCCAGCAAGACTAGGATATGATAAAAAAGGTCAGAAACCTCGTAGATGACCTCACTTTTCTCTTCTCTTATCCCTGCTAGTAGCACCTCTACAATCTCTTCTCCAATCTTTTTAATTATCTTATCCTTTCCCTTACTAAATAACTCACAAGTATAAGAGTCTTCTCTAGGGTTTATCTTCCTATCAAGAATTATATCATATAAGGTCTCTAGATTAAATCCAGTAGAGGGCTCGAGTTTCAGTAAATCTCGGTAAAAGCAGGACAGATGCCCTGTATGACAGGCTACTCCAGATTGTTCAACTATTATAAGGAGAGTATCCCCATCACAGTCCAGTCTTATCTCCTTTACCTTCTGTATATTACCACTTGTCTCTCCTTTATTCCAGAGTTTCTTCCTTTCTCTACTCCAAAACCAGGTAGTTTTGGTTTCTATAGTCTTTTTTAGAGACTCTTCATTCATATAACCCAGCATAAGAACCTGGCCAGAATTAGCCTCTTGAATAATAGCTGGTACTAGCCCATTTTCATCGAATTTTATATTTGTAATATCTAGATTCGTATCGGGATTCCTTCCTTTCTGAGATATTCTTTTATATCCTTTATAGTGTATTTCTTGTAGTGCAGTAGAGACGCCAATAATACAGCACTAGCTCCTCCACTGGTAAGAGCCTCTTTAAGATGCTCTAATGTGCCAGCACCACCAGATGCTATAACTGGAATATTCACTGCACTAGATATAGCCCTTGTCAACTCTATATCATATCCCCTTTGAGTTCCATCTGTATCTATACTTGTAAGTAATATCTCTCCTGCACCAAGTCTTTCTACCTCTTTTGCCCACTTAACTGCCTCCAAATCTGTAGGGGTTCTCCCTCCATTTATATAAACCCTCCATCCATCGACTCTCTGGTCTCTTGCTGCGTCTATAGCTACCACTATACACTGAGAACCAAAAACTTTAGCCCCTTTACTTATAATCTCCGGATTTTTCACCGCCTGAGTATTTATTGAAACCTTATCTGCCCCTGCCCTGAGTATATCCCTTATATCATCTATGGAACCTATACCTCCACCCACGGTAAATGGAATAAACACCTTAGAAGCAGTAGCTTTTACCAATTCTACTATAGTCTTTCTCTTTTCTATAGAAGCAGTTATGTCTAGAAATACTAGTTCGTCAGCTCCCTCTTTATCGTAATATTCAGCTAACTCTACAGGGTCTCCTGCATCTATTAGGTTCAGGAAATGGATACCCTTTACAACCTTACCATCTTTTACATCAAGACAGGGGATGACTCTTTTAGTGAGCATACACTATCGCCTCTTTCAAATCGAGCCTTCCTTCATAAAGGGCTTTGCCTATTATAGCTCCTTTAGCTCCAATCTCTTTTAGCCTTATAATATCATCCAGAGAACTTATCCCTCCAGAAGCAATAACTGGTGTATGTACTACGTCTATAAGGTGTTCCAACCCAATTAAGTCAGGTCCACTCAATGTGCCATCTCTTTCTATATTGGTATAGATAAATTCCTTTACTCCTTTTTCTTCCAACCTCTTGGCATATTCTATATAGGAAAGATTAGTATCCTTTAGCCAGCCATACGCTGATATCTTATCTCTCCTTACATCTAAACTTATAATTATATTCTCTTGGTATAAAGAGAGCCATTCTTTTAGTATCTCTTCGTCTTCTAATACAATACTTCCAAGCACTACCTTTTTCACGCCACCTTCTATATACTCCCTTATTACTTCTAATGACCTTATTCCCCCACCCACCTCTATAGGTATGTCAACTTCATTCGTAATCTCCAATATCAACTCTCTATTCACTGGTTTTCCTAACCTTGCTCCGTCTAGGTCCACTATATGTATTCTATCTACCCCCAATTCTTCCCAAACTCTGGCTAATTCCCTTGGGTTATCATTATAGACCTTCTCCTTAGAGAAGTCTCCTTTAATGAGTCTCACACACCTTCCTTCAATTATATCAATTGCCGGTATTATTTCCATATACTATGTCTATAAAGTTTCTATATATTTTTAATCCTTTATTCCCACTTTTTTCTGGATGAAATTGAACTGCAAGGATATTATCTTTACAGATAACAGATGGAAATTTGATCCCATACTCGGTATAGCCATATATAAGATCTCTATCTGGCTCACCATAGTAGGAGTGAACAAAATAAAAGAAACTATTATTATCTATACCCTTAGTAAGAGGATGCTCTTTCGATATAGAAACTTGATTCCATCCCATATGGGGAAGGATCAAATTGTCAGGAAGTCTTCTAACCTTTCCTCTTATGAACCCTAAACCTTCTATCTCTGGGGACTCTTCACTTTCTTCAAAGAGTAATTGCAATCCAAGACAAACCCCTAAAAGAGGAATTTTACTCTCGATAGCTTTATATAAGGACCTATCCAGATGTTTTTCTTTTAGAAGTTTCATCCCCCAGCCAAAAGCACCAACCCCGGGAAGGATTATCCCATCTGAATTTAATATAATATCTTCCTTGTCTGTAATCTCTGCTTTAACACCAATATATTCTAATGCTTTCTCTACACTGAAGAGATTCCCTACGCCATAGTCTATAATACTAATCACAATAGAACACCCTTAGTAGATGGAACATCTTCACTCTTCTTTAAAGCCTCTTTTAGGCTTATAGCCAGAGATTTCATTGTACATTCAGCGATATGGTGTGAATTTATACCTCTAAGTTTCATAATATGAAGATTTAACCTTCCATTCATTGCAAATGCCCTTAAGAATTCTATAAGCCATTCTGTTTGGAATGTTCCTATAAACTTGTCTTCAATAAGACTACCACATTCAAAATAAGGCCTTCCGCTTATATCTATACTACAGGCCACTAGGGCATCATCCATAGGGATGAGAGCATATCCAAACCTCACAATTTTATAGTCTCCTATAGCCTCATTTAATGCTTTTCCTAGTATTATTCCTACATCTTCACACAGGTGATGACCGTCTACTTCAAGGTCGCCTTTGGCAACAAGTTCAATATTGAATCTAGAGTGAAGGATGAGGGTATTAAGCATATGATTAAAAAAACCTATGCCTGTATTTATAATTGCCTTACCTGTTCCGTCTATATTAAATTTTATCGTTATATCTGTCTCTTTAGTAACTCTTGAGAGTTCTATCTCTCTAGGCAAATTCTAACCCTTCTTTCTAAAAATTTACCAGTATAAAGATACTATAGAAATAGACTTATGTCAAGTCAGTTAAAATGATTTACAGAATGGGGTATAATTGGTAAAATTGCATTTAGTTAGATTAATAAGAGAGGGTTAAGAGATGAATGTATATATTTTAGTAAAACAGGTGCCAGCTACAGATAAGGTCAAGATAGATGAGACGACTGGAACTATGAAAAGAGAAGAGATGGAGGCAGTAATAAATCCCTTAGATTTGTATGCTATAGAGGGTGCTCTCCAGATAAAGGAATTATACAACAGAGATGTAAAAATTACCGCTATCTCTATGGGTCCATCTAAGGCAGAAGAGGTTTTAAGAGAGGCTATAGCTATGGGATGCGATAGCGGAATACTTTTATCAGACAGAGCATTTGCAGGTGCAGATACTTGGGCTACTTCCTATACTATAGCTACTCTTATAAAAAAGCTAAATGACTTTTCGCTTATAATTACTGGAGAAAGAGCTACCGATGGAGAGACTGGACAGGTGGGACCAAGTCTTGCCGGGCAGTTAGATCTCCCTGTAGTTACCTATGTAAGTAAGATAGTAGATATAAATGAAGAATATATTATAGTTGAAAGAGAGGTTGAATACGGAGTAGAGGTGGTAAAAGTGAAGTTACCTGCTGTGGCATCCGTTATAAAAGCGATAGGGGAGCCAAGACTTCCAACCCTTAGAGGCAAGATAAAGGCTAGAGATACTAAGATAGAAGTGTATAATCTTGAGCGTCTAGCACTTAAGAGAGAAGATGTTGGGCTATTAGGTTCTCCTACAAGAGTAGTAAAGATATTCTATCCAAAGATTTCAAGGAATGGAGAAAAGATAAAAGTAAACAATCCAGAAGAGGCTGCTGACTATATTATAGGATTCTTACAGGAAAGAGGCATTGTATGAGTAAAGAGGTATTTATATTAGGCGAAGTAAGAGAAGGAAGGATTCATTCGGTAACATATGAACTATTATCATGGGGAAGATATCTATCAGATAAACTAAAGGTAACGCTATCTGCATTACTTTTAAGCCACAATCTGAAAGGGATAGATGAGGCTATCTACTATGGAGCAGACAGGGTATATTATTTTGACCATTCCTTACTCAAAGTATTTAACGTTGAGGTATATGGAGATGTATTAATTCCATTTATAAAAGAGACAAAGCCAGAGATAATCCTAGCAGGGGCAACTACCATAGGGCGAACCATTATGCCTTATATAGCAGGAAAGATAAAGACAGGGCTTACTGCTGATTGTACCTCTTTAGATATAGAAGAGAATTCAGGACTTCTATTACAAACTAGACCCGCCATAGGAGGTAATGTCCTTGCTACAATAAAAACCCCTCTTTATAAGCCACAGATGGCAACGGTAAGGCCTAGGGGCAGAAGACCTCTGGAAAGGGATATAAAAAAAGATGGAAGTATAGAGATTATCAAACCAGATATTAATATAAACCCTAAGATGGAGCTCCTTGACTTTAAACCCAGGTTAGAGGGGGTCTCTTTAGAAGATGCAGAGATTGTAATCTCGGGAGGAAAGGGATTAAAAGACCCGAAAAATTTCTCATTACTTTTTGAGATATCTAAGTTGCTCGAATCTTCTGGCGTAGGAGCATCCAGAACAGTTGTCGATATGGGATGGGTAGAATATTCTCATCAGGTAGGGCTGAGTGGAAAGACCGTAAATCCAAAGGTCTATATCGCAGTTGGTATATCTGGAGCAGTTCAACACCTGGCTGGGATGATGGATTCAGAAAGTATCATAGCTATAAATAAGGACCCTGAAGCTCCCATATTTCAAGTGGCAGATTTAGGAATAATAGGGGATGCATTAGAGATTCTACCTGTTTTAAAAAGAAGGTTAGAAGAGAGGAAAAGATGATGTTTAAAAAGGTTAACAAGGAAATTGTGGGAAGATTGATAGAAATCTGTGGAGATAATGATGTCTCTACTGAAGAGGAAGATCTGGAGAGATACTCTCAAGATGAGTCAGGAAGATTTTATGCCCATATGCCAGAGGTAGTTGTAAAAGTAGAAAATGTAGAAGAGATATCAAGAGTGTTGAAGCTGGCTAATAAAAATCTTATCCCAGTTACACCTAGGGGGGCTGGAAGCGGGGTAGTAGGGGGAGCGGTTCCCATATATGGAGGAATAGTATTATCTCTAGAAAAGATGAATCAGATTATGGAGATAGATAAAGTTAATCTGGTTGCCATAGCTGAACCTGGGGTAGTAACCAATGACCTCTGTAAAAGAGTAGCAGATGAGGGACTCTTCTATCCTGGCTATCCAATGAGTGTAGAAACAAGTTTCTTAGGTGGAAATGTAGCTACGAATGCAGGTGGAAGTAAGGTAATAAAATATGGAAACACTGGACACCATATACTGGGCTTGGAGGTAGTCTTACCTTCGGGGGATATCCTATCTCTGGGTGGCAAAAGGAGGAAGGATTCTAGTGGATATAACCTTTTAAACCTTATGATAGGTACAGAAGGGACCATAGGGGTATTTAGCAGGATTATAACAAATCTTATACCTTTACCTCAGTATACTGTGGACCTTCTTGTACCGTTTCCAACGGTGGAATCTGCAATTCGGACAGTTCCAGATGTAATAAGAGAAAGTAGGGTATTACCCTGCGCGATTGAATTTTTAGACCGTCCTTCGGTAGAGGTAGCCAGTTTATATACAAAAAGCAGATGGGAATATCAGGATAGAGCAGAAGCATATCTACTTATCCAGTTCGATGGGAATAACAGGTCTCAACTGGAAGAGTCATATATAAGGGCAGGAGAAGCCTGTCTGAAATCAGGAGCGATGGAAGTCTTTGTTGCAGAAAATCCGTTTGCATCTGAAAAACTCTGGAGATTGAGGAGAAATTACCTGGAAGCCATAAAGGCAGTGGACCCATATGTAGTCACTGGTGATGCTGTGGTCCCAACATCTCTAATCCCTGAGATGCTAAGAAGAATAAAAGCACTTGAAGACGAATATAAGACAAACATCCTCTGTGTAGCCCATGCTGGAGATGGCAATATCCATTCAGCACCGCTAAAACCGAAGGATACACCTCCAGAGGATTGGCAACTAATACAGGAGGAGATATTAGATAAGATAGCAGTAGAAGCCAGTCTCCTTGGAGGAGCGCCCAGTGGAGAACATGGTATTGGATATGTCAAAAAGAAGGCATTATATCTTGCTAAAAAGGAGGAGATATCTATAATGAGAGATATTAAGAAGGTCTTTGACCCTAATGGTATTATGAATCCAGGAAAGGTATTCTGAAGGTATGTATAGTGAAAAGCCTTATTAACCTCCCTATCTGATAAGAAGTCCAGTATAGCTGTCTTGATGTATCTTTTATAGATTCTTCCAGAGAGATAGGGCCACGCGTTATAGAAAAGATTGCATCTACTATATCTTTCTCTTGAAGTATTCTGGCGCTTTCATCTACTGTACCACCCAAAAGGATTACTGGTATATTTTTCTCTTTAGCCTTCTTTGCAATACCAGCAGGAGCTTTGCCAAAGAAGGTTTGGCTATCTATCTTTCCTTCTCCACTTATAACTAAATCTACCCCTTCTAAAGCCTTTTCTACATTGAGAATTTCCATTACTACCTCTATTCCTGGTCTAAGCTTCGCATTTAAGAAAGCTACAAGACCACCCCCTAGACCTCCAGCAGCTCCAGACCCTGGAATGTTTAATATATCTTTCCCTAGGTCGTATTTTACCACTTGAGAGAAGTTGTACAAAGCCTTGTCTAATCTTTCTATAAGCTCTCTGTCTCCACCTTTTTGAGGTCCATATACGTATGATGCACCTTCTGGCCCGCAAAGAGGATTCTTTACATCAGCCATAACAATCACTTCACAATCCTTTGCTAGTGGGGAAAATCCACTCATATCGATATGATATAGATTTGAAAGGGCAAGCCCTCCTAAGGGAATCTCTTCGCCCTCTTTATCTAATAGCCTCACACCTAAAGCCTGTGCCATCCCAGCCCCGCCATCATTGGTAGCACTCCCCCCGATTCCTATAAGTATCTTTTTAGCCCCTTCTTCCAAGGCTCTCTTTATAAGTTCTCCAACTCCATATGTAGTAGTAATGGCTGGATTCCTCTTCTCCTTAGGAACCAATGCTAATCCAGATGACCTAGCCATTTCAATAACCGCTGTCTTCCCATCCCCAAGGATTCCAAAATCTGCCAGTCTCTTCTCTCCTAGAGGTCCAGTAACTTCAGCTTGAATCAACCTCCCCTTCGTTGCTTCTACTAATACCTCTATTGTTCCATCACCCCCGTCTGCTATAGGTAGGATAATAATATTACTCTCAGGGAGGGCTCTTAAGAGCCCTCCCTGAATAGCTTCTGCAGCCTCCTTTGCTGATAGGGCTTCTTTGAATGCATTTGGAGCTACCAGTATCTTCATATCTTCAGGACTTCAGGATTTACTGGATTAGGTGGTCTCTTATTTGCCAATACAGCTAGAAGATTTTCTGCTGCCATTGTTGCCATCTTAGTCCTAGTTTCTACACTAGCACTTGCTATATGGGGTAGAAGAACAGTATTTTCACATTCTACTAATCCAGGGGTTAGCTTTGGTTCGAATTCGTAGACATCTAATCCTGCCCCCGCAATCCACCCCTCCTTTAAAGCTTTTACCAGGGCAGATTCATCTACTACTGGACCCCTAGAGGTATTTATAAGATAGGCTGTCTTTTTCATCTTTTTTAGCCTATCTTCATTTATCAGATGATGAGTCTCAGGTGACAAAAAGGTATGGAGAGAAACAAAATCACTATTCTCTAAAAGTTCATCCAGTGAGACAAAAGTAGCATTTAACTCCTTCTCCAGCTCTTCAGGGATTCTCTTTAAATCATTATAAATGACCTTCATATTAAAACCTTTGGCTCTTCTAGCTACCGCTTGCCCAATCCTTCCCATCCCAATGATTCCTAATGTTTTACCAAAGATATCCTGACCGAGGAATAACATAGGTGCCCATCCATCATACCTTCCAGCTCTTGTAAATCTATCAGCCTCTACAATCCTCCTTGCTACAGACATTATAAGAGTCCATGCTAAATCGGCTGTCGTCTCTGTAAGGACTCCTGGAGTATTTGTAACTACTATACGGCGTCTAGTAGCCTCATTTACGTCTATATTGTCATAGCCTACTGCATAATTACTTACTACCTTCAATTGAGGACCTGCAGCATCAAATACCGCTGTATCTATCCTATCGGTAAGGAGGGTTAGGATTCCATCCTTTCCCTTTACAGCCTTAAGTAACTCCTCCCTTGTAAGCACTCTATCATAGGGATTTATCTCTACCTCATGCTCTTTGACTATCATATCTATCCCTGGCTGAGGGATCCGTCTAGTAATATAAACCTTCATAGTCTTTACCTCCTAATTCAGTAAAAATCCAGATGAGGATATTATATCACCTAAACCAACAGTAAGTTTAGGATTTGACACTACCTTGGTTGGAACAACTATCAGATTATAACTGTCTATCTTTCTTATACCCTCATATCCTGTGAGGGTGATAGTAGGGACCTGTAATCCCTGATATAGATCTTCTCTGAACTCATATCTTCCAAGTAATGACCTTGTAGCAGCTAATATTGCAGCAAAGAGGAGAGCATCCCTCTCTTCAATTACATTTTCCTCCCTTGTTAATACTATGTAGTGCCCTAGAGTATGAAGTTGAACCCTCTTTAAGGTTGTCCTTTTCATTATCTCTAGAAGACCTAATATAAGGTAGTCTAGAGAAAAACTTGTATCTTTTACAGACCTTGCCAGGGACACCTCTCCAAGGTCTGTCAGAAGTGTGAGAAGTTCAATCTCGTTACATCCCAAACTATCCACTACAGGTAGCATATAATTTATTACGTCTTTTCTTATTATAGAACTTCCGATGGAAGCAAATTCGTAATGAACCTTCAGCTTCATCTTCTCCTTCATTTCTCTAACGAATGAAGCTACTGGAATAATAAAATCTCTACAGGTCTTTCCCTCTGGATATTTTTCGAGTAATATGTGGAATCCAGAGACCAAGAGATGGGAAAATCTTTCATCTAAAAGGAATATGTCTTTTTTGAACTCTTCACTTATCTTTAGCCTGCTATTTATAGGATTCCATGCAGCGATAAATCTGTTTGCTCTTGGAGATTCGAAAGTATTATCATTAAGTTTTACCCTTAAACCCCTTTCATACTCCAAGATCCAATGTATGGCAAATATCCCTTCTTCTTGCCATGCATTTCTTGGGGAAAGAAGTACTGGCTTACCTTCTCTCTCTGTAAGAATAAATAGATTATTCCTTTGTGGGAATAACTCAGCCAGATCTTTAGTTAATGGGTTAGCATAGACAAGTATCTTTTTTATGGGCAATGGGGATAACAGGCTTGCCATATTGGCAGATGTTCCTCCCAATCTAAGATGGTCATACCCTATATTCCCAAGTACCCAATTAAAAGTTGTTTCATCCTCTATCATTCTCTGATAAGCAAGTCCTTCTCTAACTGAGATAAGGAGATCAATCAAAAGGTCCAGAGGTTTACTTATAGTAGATGTAGGCTCTTCAGGTAATGTCTTAAGTTCTGGAAATTGTTTAAGAAGTCTAGTAATAAGATTCTCATCTACTCTTTTTAATCCATCGATAGTGGAATGAAAACCCGCTATGACTCCGGGTATATTTTGAAGTCTCTCCCAACCTTTCTCTAATGCCTGTTTATATAACTCATCCCACACTATTTTTAGCCTCCTCATAGGCGGATTCTGCTGTATAGTCATTATGAAGTATCAATTTCATAGCTAGAGCCATTACTTCAGGCTCTTTACTGAGAAATACATTTCTTCCAACAACAAATCCTGAAGCTCCTGACTTCACCCCGTCCTCAAAGTCCTTTAATATATCTATCGAGTTGTCTCTTCTTGGACCCCCAAGTAGAAGGACCTTGGCATTTACACTATCTACTATCCTTTTGAACTGAGATATTCCTTCTTCTCTAGTATTAGCCTGAACATAGGGAACCTTAAGTATAGGGATATGAAAATCATTGGTAATGATAGAGACCCATTTTATAACCTCATAAGAACGCTCCATTACTAAGTTACCACCTACCAGATTCATATAAAGTGGTTCAACCATAAGTGGAAGAGACCACTTTTCACACTCTTCTACTATACTACTCAGGAGTGTCAGCTGTTCATTAGCAAGTGAATTATCTCTGCTAAATTTTATAAGTAACTTCACTCCATCCAACCCCCATCTAAGGGCTGTTTCTACCGAGGTAACCAATCTATCATCCATTTCAAATACTGTATTTGCTAATCCCGTCCTATTTAAACTTAATACCAATCCCTTTCCCCTAAGAGAATTATTTGCTATTAGTTGAGCTAAAGGCTCCTTTGTAGTCATAATAGCATCTATATAGGGAGATATCCTCTCTATCAGAGAGATTAGCTTTTTAAAATCATCTATACCATCCTGGATGCCTCTCTGCCTGTGGTCTATAGCCAATACCATTGACCTTCCATCTTCTGCAAATATACGAGACATCCTATTAGTAATGCCTACATTATAGAAGAATGATTCCATTAAGATTCCTCCTAATCGTTTATTACTATCGCCTTTCCAATCCTACTGGATTCGTATACCGCTAGTATAAATTGAATGGCTCTTCTCCCATCTTCTCCTGTAATACTTGGGGTTCTATTATAAAGTACTGCTTCAGCCATATCTCTTATCTGAGCAGTATGACCTAGTATAAAGATTGCCCTGGGATCACTTGCCCCACTATCTCCTCCAGCAGCAAATTCTTTTTTCTCCTCGCCCATTATCATCCATTCTTTTACAAATGGTCCTTCTACAATAATGCTACCATTGGTGCCATGGAATTCTAATCTCTCTTTAAATCCTGGATAACAAGCAGTTGAACCCTGAATAACTCCAAGTGCTCCATTCTTGTATTTTATAATAGCAGTGGCTACATCCTCTACCTCTATTCTATGGGCAAGGGTACCACAGTAAGCCGTTATCTCCTTCACAGGTCCAGCCAAATAGAGAAGTTGATCTACAAAATGGACAGACTGATTCATAAGAGCTCCGCCCCCATCAAGTGCCCATGTCCCACGCCAGCCTGCACTATCATAATACTCCTGTGTTCTCCACCATTTTACATAAGCATCAGCCATCACAAGCCTCCCAAGTTTTCCTGAATCTATAGCTGATTTTAATTCTTTAATACCTTTATCAAATCTATGTTGAGATATTACACTAAGCTTTACTCCCATCTTTTGACATATTTCTATAAGTGCATCCGCCTTTTCTAGGGTTATATCTATCGGTTTTTCTACAAGAACATGTTTTCCTGCCTTTGCCGCTTTCACACCTAAGTCTGAGTGTAATCCACTCGGGACACACACATTTATTACATCTATATCCGGTCTAGCCAACATTTTATCATAGTCAGTATACCATTCTACGCCATATTTTTCTCCTAAAGCCTTTGCCCTTTCTGGCACAATATCACATACCGCTTTTAATTCTGCTATATCTATATTTTTTATAGCCTCCGCATGAGTAGGTCCTATAACTCCACATCCCACTATACCAAATCTTACTTTATCCATACTATCACCTCTCTATCTCATTTAATATCTTTTTTAACGCCTGAGATGCCCTTTTGAATAATTCCGGACCAGAAAATCCTTGAAATTGTCCACTATGAACTAAATGTGGCTCAAGACTTAAGAAAAATTCCTTTCCCTTTGATTTTAAAGACAATAATATCTCTTTGATCTCTCCATCACCTTCTCCTGCAGGTACCTCTATCCCATCGGAGAAATGAGCATCCTTAATATGGACATATTCTATGTATTTTTCTAGAAGAGGATAAGCCTCTCTAAATGGTTTTACATTACACTGGATGAAGTTAGACGGGTCAAAGACTGCTTTTAGGTTTGGAGAGTTTATACTCTCTAGAATATCAAGACATCTTTCTGGAATATCTCCATATATTCTTTTCTCATTCTCATGTAAGAGGATGATATCTTCCTTTTCTGCAATCTTAGTAAACTCTCCAATCCTATCTATAGCTATACTTCTTAACTCTTCAATACTCATATCAACTTCTGGATAGAATGAGAATATCCTTATATAAGGGGTGTTAAAGGAGTGAGCAAATTTTATTATGCTGTTAAGTTTTTCAATCTGTTCTTTCTTTTCTTCATTAGCCCTTACCTTTCCTAATGGAGAGGCAATACTAGAGACCCCTATTCCATATTTAGATAAAAGATTCTTTATAGTGTCTATATCGTTTTCTTTTAATTCTACTACATTCTTTCCAAAGGCGCTGCGAAGTTCAAGGTAATCTATCTCTTCCTCTTTCAATATCCTAAGTTGTTCCTCAAAATCTAGAGAGATCTCATCTCCAAATCCAGAAAGCTTATACCACATAGCCTGACCTCCAATCTTAGAGTTCTTTAATAACAGGTTCAATCCTCTTAATCCAACTATGTTTAGGGTCATCTCTAGGTATATTAACCGGGTCTTTACCCCCAAGTACCCAGAGATAATAAAGGGAATAGCCAGGAGCTGCTACTACCGGGTGATAGCCCTTTGTAATAGGCATTACTGTATTATCTAAAACAGTAATAGTTTGATCGATATCTCCTTCTTCTGTATATATTCTCTGAATTCCAAATCCCTCCTGTGGATTTATTCTATACAGATAGACCTCTTCCATCTGCCACTCTAATGGTGGATTATGCTTATCGTGTTTATGTGGAGGATAACTCGACCAGTTTCCAGGAGGATTCACAGTCTCTCCCATTATTATATGTTTACTACCTCTAGTATTATCTATTACCTGGGTAACATATCTTTTCCAGTTGTGTACTCCAACCGTTTTTCTCTCTATCTCAGGGGGAGGTATCACTACTACATCACCCTCTGATGGTTCCGACCTTACCTTTGCTACCACAAGCTCACTCTTAATTATTCCAACAAGCTCTATCTTTTTGTTTGGTGGAATATATATACCCCAGGGTTTACTATTAAATACCTCCATCCTTGGTCCCAATACATAAGTCTTTCCATCTATAAATATTTTTATCTTTCCTAGAGTAAGGATACAACCAATCTCACTATCAGCATCTCCAAGAGAGAAGTTTTTATCTTCATCTAATCTTAAAACAAAAAGCTTTATCCATTCTAATCCTTTTACAGGAACTTCAAGCATTCCTTTGCCTTCTGGTACATTAGTTAATAGAGCATTCATTTCATCCACTCCTTTCTCAGATACTCTAAACTCTGTGGCAATTCTTTTGCCTTCTCCTCCCACCCACACTCAATAGATATAGCACCATTGTATCCTATGCCTTTTAGATAAGAGAAGAAGGATTTAAAATCATAATCACCCTTCCCTGGAGAAATTCGTCCCCGATCAGAAACATGGATATGGTAGAGCCTATCTTTTATCCTTTCTAAATTAGACAGCGGTTCACCTTCAAGGTCTGCGTGATAGGTATCTATCAAGACCCCAATATAAGAGTTATCTATAATATTGGCAAACTCTAACGCCTCTAATGTAGTATTTATTATATTACTTTCTTTTTTGTTTAGTGGTTCTATTGCAATCCTTATATCGTATTCTTCAGCATATCTAGAAACCAGATTTAGAAAATCCACTATTTGTTCCCTAGCTTTTTCTTTAGGGAACCCTTCAGGGATAGACCTTGCTCGGCCGCTTCCAAAAACTATTATTTCTCCGCCAAGAAGATTTACTCTTCTCAGGGCTTCTCTAATGTAACTTTGGATCCTTCCTTCATCTACTGATGGCCCAGTTATAGGAAGGTCTCCTGGAAGAAATACATTGAAGGAATAGGCTCTAAGATGGCTTTCATCGAGAAGATTTTTCAATCTATCTATATCATTATTCATAATTCCTGTAACAGCAAGTTCTATAAAGTCAGCTCCGCTTGACTTTATGAGTTCTATCTCTTCTTGTGTCCCACAACATCCAAAAATCATTTCTGCCTCCTTGTTGTAGTCCCTCTTATTGTCAGTTCAGGCTCAAGTAATAGACACTCCCTTTCCCCTTTCATTAATTTAAAGAGTAACTCTACTGCCTTCTGTCCAAGATCTTTCTTCTGTTGCCTTATAGTAGTAAGGGGAGGGTCTGTAAAACTAGAAAAGAAGATATCATCAAATCCTATTATGGAAAGTTCTTCTGGAATCTTTATTCCCAATTCCTTTGCTGCATTTATAACTCCAAAAGCCATTAGGTCATTATAGGCAAAAATGGCAGTAGGAGGGTCTTTACTATAAAATAACTTTATAACCTCTTTATATGCTGATTCTGCAATAGGAACATTATAAGAGACAAGTTCAGGATTGTAATCTATCCCTTCCTCTCTTAATGCCATTTTGTATCCTTCTAACCTCTTTTCTGCTGCCTCTGAGTGGTGCGGTCCGTTTATAAGTGCAATCTTTGAATGTCCCAATCTTATCAGATGCATAGTAGCCAGATAACCTCCTTTTACCATATCAGTAGCGACATAAGATATTGAAGGATGCTCAAATACCCTATTTATCACTACGATTGGAAGTCCTTCTTCTGCCAAAGAGATTATCTGTTCATTAGAAATCCTTGAGGCAGAGATTATTACACCATCTACAGGACCTCTAGAGAAGAATTCTAAATAGTTTGTTTCTTTTTCCTCAGATTCAGATGTATTCCCTAAAAGTATAGTATAACCAGCTTCATTTGATGTCTCTTCTGCCCCTCTTACTACTTCTGGAAAGAATGGATTAGTAATATCAGTTATAAGGAGCCCAATAGTCTTTGTGCTCCGAGATGTTAATACCTGCCCTCTATAGTTAGGCTTATAATTTAACTTCTTTGCCACCTCAATGATTCGAATCCTGGTTTTTTCACTTATCCCAGGGAATCCATTAAGTGCCCTACTTACAGTTGAGGGTGAAACTCCTGCTAATTTTGCTACCTCTTGTATGTTTGCTCTCCTCATTTTTACCACCGATTGCAAAATTTATTTAAATTGTATAGTGAAACTACAAAAAAGTCAAGGGAGTGTGTAAAATCTCACTACTTTACTTGGAGGAGATTTTATGATATATTAATTCTATGCAAGCGATTTTTATATTGATAGGGGGTGAGAGAAAATAGAAAAGAAATTCTCAATTGTATTGAAAGGGTGGGTATTGAGGTAAGATTTTTAAGGATATAAAACGGTAGGAGGAAAGAATAAAAACAGGGAAAGTCTTAAGGAAAAGGTTATGAATAGTAGAGAGATTGTTATAAGGAGTTTGGAATTTGAAGGACCTGAAAGGATACCTATGACACTGCCGTATCCTTACCCGAACGATATAGTAGCGATAGGGTTAGGACCAAATCCTTATATCAGCGAAGAATGGGTCTATAAAGGTAATAATAGATGGGAAAGGATAGATGAATGGGGAAATACCTGGGCAAGACTAGAGGCATACTCTAAAGGGGAGGTAGTAAGAGGGGCAATAGAAGACTGGGCTCAGCTAAAGACGTATAAATTCCCCCCTGTGGATATGGATTCTAGGTATGAAGATGCAAAGAGAATATTCTCTCAGAATCCAGATAAATTTCATATAGCTTTTCTTCCAGGTTTTCCATTTAGCATCGCTAGGTACTTGCGGAGAATGGATAATTTCCTCCTTGATGTGGCAGCAGAAAAAGAAAATGTGGCAAAACTACTCAAGAATATAGCGGATTTACTTGAAATCATTATAGAGAAGTTTGCTAGAGTAGGTGCGGATGCGGTTATGTTTGCTGAGGACTGGGGGACTCAGGACAGGCTCCTTGTCAGTCCAAAGTCATGGAGGGAACTATTTAAACCTGGTTTTATTCAGCTATGTAATAAAGCCCATAAACTAGGAGTATATGTCTTTATGCATTCCTGTGGTCATATATATGAGATAATACCAGACCTAATAGAGGTTGGTATAGATGTTTTGCAGTTTGATCAGCCTGGTCTTCATGGCATAGATAACCTGGCCCATGATTTTGGTGGTAAAGTAAACTTCTGGTGTCCTGTAGATATTCAGCAGGTCCTTCCTAAAAAGGATGAGAGTTTAATAGAGGAATTTGCCAAAGAGATGATAGAAAAACTAGGTTCATTCGATGGTGGGTTTATAGCAGGATATTATCCATCAAATGAAGCTCTTGGTCTTGACCCTTACTGGCAAGATGTAGCCTGTAAGGCTTTTGTCAGGTATGGAATGAGAGAGTATAAATCAAAAAATATGGAGGTTGAGAAAAGATGAAAACTTTAAAGAGTTTTACTGTATTACTTCTATTATTTAGTTTAGTCCTAAGTGCAGAAAAGATTTCTTTCTCCCAAGGGAATATAATTCCCGGAGAATATTACAATCTGTCTGACTATGAAAAGTTCACTGGTAAGAAGATAACTAGGTTCAATGAGGCACCACAGTTAGCTGACCTTGTAAAGCAAGGGAAGCTTCCACCTGTAGAAGAAAGACTTCCCAAGAATCCTTTGGTAGTGACTCCTTACGAAGAGATTGGACAGTATGGAGGTAATTGGCACAGGGCATGGTTAGGACTCTCTGATCAGTGGGGTCCCAACAAGATCTGTGTTGAACACCTAGTAATGTTTGATAAGGGTGGAACAAAGGTATTACCAAATATAGCGGAGAGTTGGAAGATTTCCAAAGATGCCAAGACCTATACATTTAAACTGAGAGAGGGAATAAAGTGGTCAGATGGGGTGCCATTAACTACTGATGATGTAATGTTTTGGTATGAAGATTTTCTATTAAACAAAGAACTTACCCCTAGTGTTCCAACATGGCTTATGGCAGGCGGAAAGCCTTGTAAGATAGAAAAGGTTGATAACTATACGTTTACAGTAAAGTTTGACCAGCCAAATCCTCTCTTCTTAATAAATATATGTAAGCAGGGAGGTAACGCATTCTTTTTACCTAAACACTACGGTAAACAGTTCCATCCGAGGTATACCACTAAAGATGCCCTCGACGCTCTTACAAAAGAATCTGGATTCCAATTCTGGTATCAATTATTTGATGCAAAGGTAAGCAATTCTAATGCTTGGCTACAGAACCCAGAACTTCCCGTGTTATATCCTTGGAAAAATACCACTCCTCCAACTGCCACCACAATGATCTTTGAGAGAAACCCATACTACTGGAAGATAGACCCTGCTGGGAATCAGCTTCCTTATATAGACAAGATATCTAATGCCCTTTTAGAAAATAGAGAGATGGTTACAATGAAGGCTGTAGCTGGAGAGATAGATATGCAAGAAAGACATCTTTCCCTTTCGGATTATACTCTTCTTATGGAAAACAGAACAAAAGGAGGGTATAGGGTCCTTCAATGGAAGCAGGGAGTGGGAAGTGATGTTATGTTATGTCTAAACCAGAATGTAAAAGACCCCGCCTTACGCAAGATCTTTGAGGACAGAAGATTCAGAGAGGCATTATCTATAGCTATAAATAGAGATGAGGTCTGGAAACTTATATACCTTGGGATGGGTAAACCTAGACAGTGTTCCCTTATAAGTGGAGTTGCTTTCTATGACCCAGAATGGGAGAAGATTTGGGAAGAGTATGACCCAAAGAAGGCTAATGAAGTACTAGATAGAATGGGATTCAACAAGAGGGATAAGGATGGTTTTAGATTGAGACCTGACGGTAAGACCCTGGCTTTAACTATAACATTCCCAAGTGGTATATTTGGAGCCTGGTCGGATGTCCTTGAAATGGTGAAGAAATATTGGGAGGCAGTAGGAATAAAAGTAGCTATACAGCCAGTAGAGCGTTCCTTGTATGTTACTAGAGCTACGGCTGGAGACCTCGAAATTGGGGTTTGGAACTTTGATAGGAATGCGGCGGTAATGTCTGACCCTGGGAGGCTTTTAGGTACAGTAAGCGATGGACCCTGGGCACCCCTCTATGGTCAATGGTATTCTACAGGCGGCAAAGGTGGAGAAGAGCCGAAAGGAGATATAAGAAGAATATATGACCTTTGGGATAAGATTACAGTGACAGCAGACGAAACTCAGAGAAATAGACTCTTCAAAGAGATAATTAACATCCATAAAAGAAATATCTGGATGATAGGGATTGTGGGAGAGCTGCCTCAGCCAGTAGTAGTAAAGAGCAATTTCAGAAATGTTCCTGACGGTATCGTCTGGGATGATACCCTTAGGTCTCCAAAGAATGCTCGTCCAGAACAGTTCTTCTTTAAACAATAAAGATAGATAAGAGTCCTTTACTCTAATTTAAGGGGGAAGGGGTACAACCTTCCCCCTTCTTATTATATCCTCCTATTGGAGATAGTAAAAAGGATAAAAAAAGATTATAATATAAAAGCAATGTTAGATTACTTGCAGGAGGCGATGTAACATGGATATAAACCAGGATATATTTAAGATGTACGATATACGTGGAGAAGTGCCAAAGGATATAAACTCAGAGGTAGTGAATCTTATAGGAAAGGCGTATAGCATATATATAAAAAAAAGGATAGGGAAAGATGATATTACTATAAGTGTTGGTAGAGATGTACGTCTTCATTCAGAGATGTTATCTAAGGCATTAATCGAAGGGATAAGAGATTATGGTATAAATGTGATTGATGTTGGTATCTGTCCAACCCCCACTTTATACTTTTCTCTATTTAATCTGCCGATAGATGGTGGAATAATGATTACTGCAAGTCATAATCCTCCAGAATTTAATGGAATGAAGCTATGCGTTGGAAAAGAAACCCTATATGGAGAAGAGATACAGGAATTGTATTCTCTTACAAAAGAGGCTGAAAATACTGGTAATACTGTACATTATGATAAGGGCAAATTAGATACCTTTGATATTCTTCCGCTATACAGAAAGTATCTTCTAGATAATTTCAAGAATGGGGTATTGAAAGAGGTTACTCCGAAATCTATAAGAATTGCCACCGACTGCGGAAATGGATGTGCCGGGTTGATAGTTCCTTCTCTACTGAAAGAGCTAGGGATAGACCTGATAGAACTCTATTCTAATCCAGATGGGAGGTTTCCTAACCACCATCCTGACCCTACGGTAATAGAATCCTTAGAAAAACTTATAGAGACGGTAAGGGAAAAGAGGTTAGATTTCGGAATAGCCTACGATGGTGATGTGGATAGGATAGGAGTAATCGACAATAATGGAGAGATAGTATATGGGGATAAACTTACTTATGTATTTGCCAAGGATATTCTGAGAGAGCACCCAGGGGCAAAGATTATAAGTGAGGTAAAATCTTCTAAGACGTTATTTGACGGCATAGAAAAACTTGGTGGAGTTCCTATAATGTCTGCTGTAGGGCATTCACTTATTAAGAAAAAGTTAAGAGAGGAAAATGCCCTCTTCGCTGGAGAAATGAGCGGACATATGTTCTTTAATGATAGATACTTCGGTTATGATGATGCCATCTATGCAACACTTCGATTAATAGAGATTGTAGCTAAAGAGAAACTAATCAAAAATAACTTTATATTCTCGGACCTCCTGAAAGACCTTCCTAAGGTTTACGTCTCTCCAGAGATAAGGGTAGATTGTCTAGAGGAGAAAAAATTCCAGATAGTTGAGCACTTTCTTGAGATGTTTAAAGCAAAATATCCAAACCTCAGTAAAGAGATTAAAAAGGTTATAACGATAGATGGGATAAGAATAGAATTTCCTGATGGATGGGGATTGTTAAGGGCAAGTAATACCCAGCCTGCGGTTGTAATGAGGTTTGAAGCAGAGACTGAGGATCGGCTAGAGTTATATAAGAAAAGCTTTGAAGATACTATACTCTCGCTATGATTAGTTTCCATAAACAGTCTATCATTCAAGCTACCTTCTTACTCACCTTAGTGTCCTTTATAGGTAAGGGCTTAGGTTTTATAAGAGAGATGAGTATTGCCAGTGTATTTGGGGCGAAGACCATTACCGATGCCTATGTGGTTGCACAGGTCCTACCAGCTACATTGGCTGGTTTAGTTGGTGGGGCATTAACTACTGTATTTATCCCAGTATTTCTAGAACAGAAAGAAAAATATGGCGAAAAACAGGCGTGGAAGGCTGCTAATACTGTAATAAGTGTATCCATTATATATCTATCTATTGCTACTATTTTTGCATTAGTCTTTACCTACCCTTTTACCGGACTCATTGCACCAGGATTTTCTCAAGAAAAGAGAGATCTGGCAGTTCTCATAACAAGGATGATGCTACCATGTCTAATCCTATATGGGCTTTTAGGTTTATTCACTGGTTTACTTCAGTCTTATAAACATTTCTTTATCCCTGCCATAGGAGGACTGTTATTTAATATCTTTATAATTGGATTTGTCCTCGTTTTTGGGAAAAAATTCCCTGCTGGTAGCCTAGCAATAGGGAATATACTGGGGATATTGTCTCAAGTGGTAATTGCCTTTTGGTATCTAAAGAAAAGGATATCGCATCTTGAATGGCACATAGATTTCAAGCATCCAGCAGTAAGACAGACATTTTATCTTATGATTCCAATTCTTATAGGAACAAGTGCTGGATATATAAACCTTATAGTAGATAGAATCTTTGCTTCAGGGCTTCCAGAAGGTTCTATCTCAGCATTAAATTTCGCTGCTAGAGTAAGAGACCTCCCTGTATCTCTCTTCGCTAGTTCTATTGCTACCGCAGTGTATCCAACTACATCTGAACTGGTAGCTAATAATGATATAGAGAAAATTAGGAACCTTTTGATTAAGACATTAAGCTTTACTTGGCTTATTATTCTTCCTGCTACTGCAGGACTTATGGCTTTGGACAAAGATATCATAAGATTACTCTTTGAAAGGGGGGCATTTGACCCAAGAGCAACATATTTAACTGCAGGGGCGTTAAGGTACTATTCTATAGGGATCTTTGCCATAGCATCATCACCTGTTGTGGCAAGAACGTTTTATTCCTTTCAAGATACAGTTACCCCTGTAGTTGTAAGTTTTATATCTATTGGGCTAAATATAGTATTAAATTCTATCTTAGTAAGGTCTATGCTTCATGAGGGATTAGCCCTTGCTACATCTATATCTGGGACCTTCACATTTATTTTGCTTATCTTTTTATTGAGAAAGAAGATGCAGAGTATAGGAGGAAGATTTCTCTTAATAGATTTTTCCAAGATTACTATCGCCTCTTTGATAATGGGTTATGTAGTACGAGAGTTGAATCTCAAATTTGTAAAATCGAATGGAAGTCTAATCTATGAGATTCTATCTATTACTATCTTGATAGTAATAGGAATCCTTGTGTATATTCTCTTCGTATTTCTTCTAAAGGTAAAGAGTGGGGTCCAACTTAGAGACCTGATAGAGAGACATATAAAAATACCAAAAAGAACCACAAAAATTTGACATACATATTATTACTGTGATATACTAGGAAGCAATATTTTAGAATGAGAAAGGAGAGAAAAGATGAGTATAGACAAGGATAGAAAGATCCTTTTAAGTGAGAAGGAGATGCCTCAAAGATGGTATAATATCTTGGCAGACCTTCCAGACCCCCTTCCACCGCCAATTAATCCCTCAACAAAAGAACCTTTAAAGCCAGAAGATTTAGCAAAGATATTTCCAATGGAGTTGATAAAACAAGAGGCAAGTTCAGATAGATGGGTAGAGATTCCTGATGACTTGATAGAGGTCTATAGGATATGGAGGCCAACACCGCTTCATCGTGCATATAGCCTAGAAAAAGCATTGGGGACTCCGGCAAGAATCTATTATAAGAATGAAAGTGTAAGCCCTCCAGGAAGTCATAAGCCTAATACAGCTGTAGCTCAGGCGTACTTTAACAAAAAAGAGGGGATAAAGAGACTCACTACTGAGACTGGTGCCGGACAATGGGGAAGTGCATTGGCTTTTGCCTGTAACCTCTTTGGCTTAGAGTGTACCGTTTATATGGTAAAGATAAGCTATGAGCAGAAACCTTATCGAAAGATTATGATGCATACCTGGGGAGCTCAAGTTTATCCATCACCATCCAATCTGACAAATTCTGGAAGGGCAATATTAAATGAAGACCCAGATTCTCCTGGAAGTTTGGGCGTAGCTATCTCAGAGGCAGTTGAAGATGCTGCCCTCCATGAGGATACGAACTATTCATTGGGAAGCGTATTAAATCATGTGATCCTGCATCAAACTATTATAGGTCTAGAGGTAGAAAAACAACTAAAGATTGCTGGAGAAAAACCAGATATAATAGTCGGTTGTGTTGGTGGGGGCAGTAACTTTGGTGGGATAAGTATGCCTTTTGTAAGGAGAAGACTAGAAGGAGAAGACATAAGGTTTATAGCAGTAGAACCATCCGCATGTCCAAGTTTAACTAAAGGGATCTACCACTATGACTATGGTGATGTAGCAGGGCTTACTCCACTTTTAATGATGTATACATTAGGTCATAAGTTCATCCCTCCTAAGGTACATGCTGGTGGTTTACGTTATCATGGGATGGCACCAATCATATCCTTCCTAGCAAAGAAAGGAATCATTGAGGCAGTTAGTTATAATCAGACCTCAGTGTTTGATGCGGCTTTACTATTTGCAAGAACAGAGGGAATCATACCAGCACCAGAAACAGCTCATGCAATAAAGGCTGTAGTTGATGAGGCTATAAGATGCAAAGAGACAGGGGAAGAAAAGTGTATAGTGTTTAATTTTAGTGGACATGGCCACTTTGACCTTTCAGCCTATGAGGCTTATCTCGATGGTAAACTCTTAGATTATGAGTTACCTCAAGAAAAGGTCTTAGAAGCTCTTGAAGACCTACCTAAAATTTAGATAGATTAGGGGAGGGAAGACCTCCCCTTCTTGAATTATTTTCTCTATCAACTCCTATATTCTTCTCATTTTACTTGACGATCCTCTTATGGTCTTCTATCATTGATAAAAATCCTAGTAAAGGAGTGATATCTTTGAAGAAAGAATATCTAATGATTCCTGGACCTACACCAGTACCTGATAGTGTATTGAAGAAGATGGGTTCACCTATGGTGAATCATAGAGGAAAAGAATTTGCTCAGGTATTGAAAGATGTGACAGAAAAGATGAAACGAGTCTTTCTTACAGATGGGGATGTAATACTTCTAACGTCTTCTGGCACTGGGGGGATGGAAGCAGCTATCGTTAATTTTCTATCTCCGGGAGATAAGGCACTCTTCTGTATAACCGGAAATTTCGGAGAACGTTTTGCTAAGATTGCTAAGATATATGGAGCAGATGTAATAACACTTGTAGTTCCCCCTGGAGATGGAATTACTCCAGAAATGATAGAAGATACATTTAAGAAAAACCCCGGAATAAAGGCTTTATATATTACTCATAATGAGACATCCACCGCTGTCACAAATGACCTGTCTAAGGTCGGAGAAATCGCCCATAGATACAATGCTATTGTGGGTGTAGATGCGGTAAGTTCCTTAGGAGCAATAGAATTGAGGATGGATGAATGGCAACTGGATGTAGTGGCAACAGCTTCTCAAAAAGCACTAATGACACCGCCAGGACTCGCCTTTGTGGCAGTAAGTGAAAGGGCATGGGAATACTATAATAATGCTAAGATGCCAAGATTCTATTTTGACCTTGGGGAAGCTAAAAAGATGGCTAAGGATGGAGAGACTCCATTTACTCCTGCTTTATCCCAAGTTTATGCTATAAATGAGGCATTAGATATGCTTTTAAAGGAAGGATTAGATGCTTCTTGGGAAAGACATAAACTTTTAGGAAAGGCTACTAGAGAAGGATTAAAAGCTATGGGGTTAAGGCTTTTGGCAAAAGAGGAATTTGCCTCTAATGCAGTTACAGCGGTATATCCTCCAGAAGGTATATCAGCAGATGATTTGAGAAGAATGGCCAGAGAAGAGGGTGTAATACTCGCTGGAGGACAGGGTAGCCTTAAAGGTAAGATATTTAGAATAGGGCATATAGGATATATAACTCCTTCCGATATTATAGTAACCCTTTCTGTAATAGAAGGTACACTGAAAAGGTTAGGGTATAAGACAGGATTAGGCAATGGCTTACAAAAAGCCTTGGAGGTTCTAAGTTGAAGGTCTTAGTTTCTGATCCAATATCTAAAGAGGGCATAGAAAAACTATCTCAATATTATGAAGTAGATGTAAAAACAGGGCTAAGTAAAGAGGAACTTCTTAGTATTATTCCCAGATACTCTGCTCTTATTGTAAGGAGTGAGACCAAGGTAGACAGGGATGTCATATATGCCGGGGAAAATCTGAAAATCATCGGTAGGGCAGGGGTAGGGGTAGATAATATAGACCTAGATTCAGCCACTGAGAGAGGAATCATTGTAGTAAATGCTCCTGAAGGTAATACTATCTCTGCCTGTGAGCATACCTTTGCCTTGATGCTTGCTCTGGCAAGGAATATCCCTGATGCCAATGCCGCCCTAAAAAGGTTAGAGTGGAAAAGAAAGGAGTTCACTGGAGTAGAGCTCTATGGAAAAACTCTAGGGATAATAGGACTTGGACGTATAGGATTGGCTGTAGCCCAACGGGCATTAAGCTTTGGTATGAGTGTAATAGGATATGACCCATTTATAACAAAGGAAAAGATAATCGAACTTGGTATCCAACCTGTAAGTCTTGAAGAACTCTATAGGAGAAGCGACTTTCTAACACTTCATATTCCACTGAATCAAGATACTAGGGACCTTATAAATAAAGAAGCCTTCTTAAAGATGAAAAAAGGAATAAGAATCATAAACTGTGCCAGGGGCGGTATCATCAACGAGCAAGACCTCCTATGGGCTATAGAGGAAGGAATCGTTGCAGGTGCTGCTATAGATGTATTTGAAAAGGAACCACCTGGAGACGTTCCTATACTCCATAGTAATAAGATAATAGTTACCCCTCATTTAGGTGCTTCTACAGTGGAAGCTCAGGATAGGGTAGCCCAGATAGTTGTTGAGGATATAATAAGGGCGTTAAAAGGTGAACCAGTAAAGAATGGAGTAAATATTTCAACTATAAAAAATCCAGAGATTTTACAATTTTTGAGATTAGCTGAGTTGTTGGGAAGATTTGGAAGTCAATTGGTAGATGCTCCAATAAACAGTATAGAAGTGATGTATAGTGGAAGGATTACTAGCTATGATTATACCCCTGTGACTGCAAATGCTATAGCAGGAGTCCTTAAGGAAAAACTAACTGGGCCAGTAAATATAGTAAATGCCCTATTGATTGCTAGACAAAGGGGGATTACGTTCTCGGAGAGAAAGACATCGGATACAGAAGGATTTGAAAACCTCATAACGGTAGGAATAAATGATGGAAGTGTAAGGGTAGCGGGCACGCTTTTAGAAAACAAAGAAACCAGATTGATAAGATACAATAATTATTACCTTAATGTATCGTTCAGTGATTATATGCTTTTCACTGAACATATAGATGTTCCAGGGATTATTGGAAAAATAGGAAGTATCCTCGGGGCAAATAAGATAAATATAGGGTATATGCAAGTAGGCAGGTCTGATAAAGATGCGGTAATGGTCCTCTCTATAGATAGTCCTGTAGATGACGAGATACTAGAAGAGATAAAAAGGATAGAAAATATAAGTTTAGTAAAACGTATATTACTTACATCTAGAAATGTAGAAGAAGATTAGGAAGGGAGGATTGATTCCTCCCATTCTAATCTTAGAGTTCCCATTTTCTATTTAGTACAGGAACGTCAGACAAGAGCCGAATAGTATATGGATGTTTAGGAGAATTTATTATAGTTTCTGCATCTCCAGATTCCACTATCTGTCCATTATTCATAATAAGAAGTTTATCACTAGTGTAGTACGCTAGACCTATATCATGGGTGATAAACATTACAGACATACCGTAATCCTTCCTCAAATCTAAAAGAAGATTCAATATCCCTGCTCTAGAAGAGGCATCTATCATAGATGTAGGCTCATCTGCTATAAGAATACTCGGTCTTATAACAAGTATTCTGGCAAGCATAATTCTCTGTCTCTGACCACCACTTAACTCATGAGGACGCTTATTCAATACATCATCGGGATTTAACCCAACGTTTATCAGAGATTCTCTAATCCTTTCTTCCTTTTCGTCCTTACTAATATTATTCTTAATAAGGTGGAATACATTATTTAGGACCCTTTTTACTGAGTAGAAATTATTGAATGACGAAAACGGGTCTTGAAATATTGCCTGAACCTCTCTCCAATAATCCAAAAGATTCTTTCTATCATTTACATAGGTTATATCCTTCCCCTTAAATATAATCTTTCCTTCTGTAGGCGGTAATAACTTAAGGATTATTCTAGCGGTAGTGGTCTTTCCACTTCCGCTCTCGCCTAGAAGGGAAAGAATTTCACCTCTCTTTATAGAAAAAGAAACATCATCAACTGCTTTTATTGCTGACTTTCCAGAACCAAATATCTTAACTAGATTTTTCACCTCTAATAAAACTTCATCATTAGGCGACATCTTTCCCTCCATACAAGAAACAGCTAACTCTATGAGATGGAGCTATTTCTATTAATTCTGGAGAGGTTCTTTCACATATCCCCTCTATATAAGAGGGACATCTAGGATGAAATCTACATCCAGAAGGAGGATTCTTAAGGTCAGGGGGGACACCTGGAATCGCTTCTATCTTTTTCTCCTTCATTCCAGGCTCAGGGACCAACACCGAAGACATCAAAAGCTTAGTATAAGGATGACGAGGAGAGAAAATAACCTCTTCCATTGGACCTAACTCTACTATCTTACCAGCATACATTATGGCTATTCGGTCGGCAAAATGCCTTAAAAGTGGAAGCTCATGGGTAATAAATACTATACTTTTTATAATATTCCTCTTTAATAACTCTACAAATAATTTTATCACTATCTTCTGGCTCGATACATCCAGAGCAGATGTAGGCTCATCCGCTATAAGTATATTAGGATTCAAAAGAGTGGAGATTACAGTAACCGTTCTCTGTTTCATTCCGCCACTAAGTTGATGTGGATAGGCATCTAAAATTCTAGGAGGTAAAGATAAGGCTTCAAACCTTTCTCTTGCCCTTCTTAATGCCTCTTCTTTGGTCATCTCTGGAAAATGCTCTTTTATTATATCTATTACAAAATTCTTTATTCTTGCTGTAGGATTTAAAGAATTCATTGCACCCTGTGGTACTACAGAGATATATTTTCCTTTTATATCCCTCCTTAAAATCTCCTTCTCAAGAGTAAATATATTCTTACTATCTACCATTACCTCTCCCCCTACCAGATAAAGAGGGGGTAAAATAGTAAAAGACAGCACAGAAGCTAATGTAGATTTCCCACATCCAGATTCACCTGCTATACCTAAGACCTCGCCCTCTTTTACCTCTAAGAATACATCATCTACCGCTTTAATCTCTTCCCCCTGGACTGTCTTATAATAAGCCCTTAAATGATTTGCAGTTAAAAGGTTTCCCATCTTTATCCTCTTCTTAATCTTGGATTAAATATCTCATCCATACTGGCATTCATACTCATAAGAGAGAATGTAGTCATAGAGAGACAAATGACAGGAGGTATAAATGCCCACCATGCTCCTGTCCTTACTGCTTCCCACAGCAATGACCAGTGTAGCATAACCCCCAATGATACAGTTTGAAATGGACCAAGTCCTAACATACTTAGCGTTGCTTCATTCAATATTCCACCTGAAAACTGGAGAATAAATGCCATAAATATATAAGAGAACATATAAGGGAGAATCTCTCCAATAATCATTTCAAAGGTATTAAAACCACTAATCCTTGCTATATCTATATGTTCTCTTGTCTTTAAACTAGAAGTCTGAGCCCTCACTGCTCTTGCTGTCCAAGGCCAGGCAGTTATACCTATCACTAATCCCATAACTAGTGCTGATCTTGTTTTTATTGCTATAGAAAGAAGGATCAGGATGACAATAGATGGAATAGTGATGAATACATTTGTAATACCCATCAAGACTTCTTCTATTACACCACCTTTGTAACCAGCTACAGAGCCTATAGATACCCCGATAGTGGTAGCAATAATCCCAGCGGTAAAACCAATAAGCAAGGATGTTCTAGTACCATACATAAGTTGTGTAAATACATCTCTGCCTAGATTATCTGTACCTAGCAAAAATTCATTAGAGGGCGGACTGAAAAGCCCTCCTACCATCTGAAAAGGATTCCTGGGATTCAAAATAGGTCCTATAAGAGCGAACAACAATACACTTAAAAATAGAATAAATCCTACAATGAATCTTTTAGAACGGAATAGTAAAATTAGCATATCCTTCATATTATCTCTCTCCTAACTGGACTGCTCTAATACGGGGGTCAATAAATCCATAAGCAATTTCAACTAAGAAGTTCGCCAAGAGAACAGCTACTGTAATAACAATCGTACAACCCTGAATAAGAGGATAATCAGTTTGTCTTATTGCTGTAAAGAGTAGACTTCCTACGCCTGGATAAGAAAATACTGACTCGGTAACTAATGCCCCTCCCATCATAGTTCCGAATGAGATAGCTAAACCTGTAACTTGAGGAAGCATAGCATTCCTAAATACGTATCTTATTATCCTTTCATCCCTTACTCCAAGATTCCTTGAATAATTTACATAATCGGAAGTCAACTCGTATATGGACATCTCTCTCATCCCTATAGCCTGTCCTCCTAGTGCAACTAGGACCATTGAACTGTAGGGAAGTATATAATGATATAAAGCATCGCTTATAAATCGCCAGGACAATGTTGGAGTAGAACCAAAACTATACCCCCCACCAACTGGGAAGATGGTAAACCTAACCCCTAATAGATATAGAAGGATAATGGCTAGACAGTAATATGGGATATTAGAGAATACTAAAGAAGTAGTAAAAACTACGCTATCGAATCTTCCACCTTTATAGGCGCTAAAGGCACCTAAGAGATTTCCTATTATCCAACCAGTTAATATGGCTGGTACTTGTAACGCTATAGTCCAGGGGAGAGCTCTTCCTAGAAGGTCATTCACCTTCCCAGGATAGAGCATAAAAGATGTCCCAAGGTTCCATCTAAATATATTTTTGAGATATTCAAAGTACTGCACATATAAAGGTTTATCTAAGCCAAATTCTTTCATATATGTAGAGTATAATCTCTCTAGAACATCGCTCTGAACGCCACCTGTTGCCATCTGATTTACTATAACAGCCACTGGATTACCCGGTATAAGACGAGGCAGAATAAAATTTAAGGTAATGGCAATTAAGAATGCCAAGAGATACCATACCATCTTTTGAATTAGATATCTAGCAAATGGATTCTTCATAATCTCTCCTCTCTAATAGAATGGAGGGCAAAGGACAATATCTTTGCCCTCCATAATTACTTCCTATTACTTTTTGGGCTTGATTATATAGAATATCTTAATTCCTTGAGCCGTATGAAGCGGAGAAGCTGCTGGGTTATCCTCATTAGGAAATCCCGTCCAGTATGTCTCATTGTACTCATAGAAGTGCCAGGGTCGATATTCTAGAGGGATGATTGGAATGTCTTTCATAAATATTCTGTCGAGTTCTCTATATATAGTGGCAAGCTTCGTCTCATCAGTTATCTTAGCTGCAGCATCTAGTAGAGAACTTACCTTCTTGTTCGAGTATCTTTCAAAATTCCAGTAAGCCACCTGTCCAATTGGTGGTACTCCCTTAATCTCCATAACCTCATAGAATCTAAGCCATGGATGGGCAGGGGTATATCCACCAGCAGGGGTATTCATAAGAAGGTCAAAATTCCCAGTATTTCTATGATCGTTCCAGACAGGGGCATCAGGATACTGAGTCCTAATGTCTATTCCAACAGCCCTTGCACTTTCTGCAACCACCTCTAAACTAGTCATCCAGTCTGTCCAACCGTACGGACATTCTGCTGTAAACGGACCAAGCCTAGTCCCATCTGGTAATACATAGATTCCGTCGGAGCCTTTCTTAGCCTTGAGTTGCTTTTCTAGGATATCTATTGCCTTTTGAGGATCGTATTTCCATCCATATTTATCTACGTCTTCTTGATTGAAGTATTTCTTTTCTGGTACACCTACAGGGATGATCAGGCTTGACTGAGCGGTTGGTGAATACCTGGACATAGCTGTCTCGGCAATCTTTGGATAGTTTATAGCATAAGCGAGAGCTCTTCTTACAAGAGGGTTATCAAGGGGCTTCTTGTGAATATTTATGTATAAAGATGGAATAGATGCTGGAATATGATAAGGGGCCTTCTTGTACCATGTGCCTACAGGAAGCTTCTTTACCTCCCACATCTTCCAGATTTCAGGACAGAACTGTTGAGAGAAATCTACCTCTCCTCTTTCGAATGCAAGGTTCCCTGCATCATTACTCTTAAATATAGGATGGACTACATATTTAGGGGCAGGCTTACCATAGTAAGGTATACCCCAATAATTATCATCCCTCTGTAACACTATCTGCTCTGGAGAGTAAGATAGTAATTTATAAGGTCCAGAACCAACAGGTTCAGTATTTGGATATTCTAATAAAGCTTTTTGCCCAGTATCTATCTTAGTCCATATATGCTCAGGAATGATGAATATCTGCCCCAAGAAGGTTTCAACCCTTGCCTTATGAGGTTTATCTTTATTTAAAGTCATTGTAACCGTTAGGTCATCCTTAGCCTTTATATCGGTAATGAAATCCCATATAGAGCTAAGATACAGTGAATACTTCTTCCCTAACTGGAAGCTATACACCACATCTTTAGCCGTAAGAGGGGTTCCATCCTGCCACTTTGCGCCCTTTCTAAGCTTTATAGTAAGGTCATAACCCTTCCAGCTATAGCTCTCAGCTATGAGAGGGTCTAACTTTCCAGTAAGTAGATTATACGCAAATAGGGTTTCATAGATAAGTAGATGCTGTCCTCTGTTAACTGGCCATGCAGGATTTGGTGCTAATGGATTAAAAGAAGTTGGTGGACCCCACTGCATACCTGCTATATAAAGAGTCTCTTCTCTTGGTAGAGTCCCCTGTGCTAGAGCTACGCTCCCTAAGAGGGAAAAAACTACTATTAGAATTAATCCTGTCAACAAAACTCTTTTCATTTTCCCACTCCTTTCTTAAAATGGTAGATCTTACTACTAACCTACCCTTTCAAGTGCTCATCGACCCCTTTAAAAACCTAACTCAATTCATCACCTCCTCTATCTCTCAACTTCTGCAAGAATTATAACATTTTTAGCAACATAAAGTCAATAAAACGTTTTAGTAACTGTTGCAAAACTGGCTAACGAAATTTTAAGAACCTCCCCCTTATGATACGATCTTCTTCAAAAATAATCTTCCTGAAATTGTATTGTTTCCTCAAATTTGACAAGAAAGCTAAGTTCTGAATCTGATGATTGTCAGAGATTATCTATAAGCTTTTCAGTATCTTTTGCCCCTCTTCGTAAGAGTTTTCATCAGAACCAAGCTCAATATTATGTTTCTTAGCAAGTTCATATATGTAGAAAGGACTCCTATCCAAGATATCGCATGCGTAAGATAGAGATATCCTCCCCTCTGCAAGAAGCTTAAGAACATATTCCTCTGCTCCTTCATAAAGGATCTGTCTTAATGCGGTAGCCTTATCTACCCTTTCTTCAGTTGAACGTAGCTCTACAAGTTTCATAAGATTATCTGGCAATCTCAACGGATATACCTTACTCATCATTTCCCTCCTAACAGTATCAATTTAATTTTCTCATATACAGTATTCTTTATATAAGGCTTTAGCCTCTCTAGTTTCTCTAATCCTTCGAAAGGGTCTATAGTACCCTTTTCTACAAGGTACAACAATACATTACCAGGAGTAATAAATGGAATTCTATACCTTTCTAAAAGGGTAATAAACCTTCTATCATCGCTAAGAATGACTGCATCTTTATTTCTGAAAAACAGGTGTAATACAAGGGATAATAGATTTTCGTGACCCTAAAGTCTTCTGGTATGAAGAAGGGAAATATTGGAGTATGGTTGTATCAGCTGGAGATAGGGTGCATTTTTATAAATCGGAGAACTTAACTCATTGGCGAAAGATCAGTTAAAAATCAACCCTTTTGGTCAGAATGTTTTAGATCTTCCTAATCAGGACAAAATATCGAGAGCTCCTTGAATTATTATCCCTTATCTCTTCTAGATAGAAAAATTTCAAGATTTGGAACCTCTCTAATAGATTTCTTATCTCTTCCTCATCTACATAATAGTGAGGTATACCTTTTTCTATCTCTGAGTCCATCCTAATTATAGTATTCTCATCTATACGCTTATTTATGGGGTTATTAAAAGAAGCACCTCTTTTAGAATTGAATGTTAAAAAGGCTTCTCCTCTATCCTTCAAAACCCTATATATCTCTGATATCACTTTTTTTATCCCTTCCTTATTGGTATGATAGATTACATAAAAAGCCAGTAGAGCATCAAAATATTTTGATTCATAGGGCAGGGAATGCATATCTGCAATGGTAGTAATAATAGGAAGGTTTCTCTCTTTTATCACCTTATTTAGCCTATCGATCCCACTTTCTGAGAGGTCACAGGCATAGACATCAAATCCCACCTGAGAGAGGAAGATAGAATTTCTACCTATACCACACCCTAGGTCTAAAACCTTTCTTATTCCATTCTCTTTCCAGCGAATAGCTATGGAATAGAGCTCATCCGCAGGCTTTGTCCACCTTTCATCCTCTACTATATCCCAGTTCCATGCCTTTGAATAAAACATTATCTTACCTCCTCATTATCTCTCTTAGTGTCTATAATTAATCTCCATTTATTATACCTCTAGAATATGAGTGAAATAAATAGACCTATGGAATATAATTAAAAATATCTTTGCAAATATGATAGAATTAATTGACAACAAGATAGATAAGGAGGTTAAAGTGGAACTTATAGAAATTTTAAAAAGACTCTCCAGTTTAGACGGTCCTTCTGGCTATGAAAGAGAGGTTATAAAATATATAAAAGAAGAGGTAGAGAAAATTCCTAATACCAAATCGCAGATCGACAGATTAGGGAATCTTATAGTAAGAAAAGAAGGGACGGGGAAGAAGATAGCCCTGTTTGCCCACTCCGATGAGATAGGATTTGTCCTTACTAAGAAGGAATACGGGAATTACTGGAGGTTCTCTACCTTCGGAGGGATTGACCCTAAAGCGGTTATCTCTCAAAGATTTAGGATCCACACAAAAGACGGAGGTATAGCCATAGGAGTAGTAGGTATGCTCGAACCTCATTTACAGACAGAAGAAACTAAGGCGAAGGTTCCATCTTTTGACTATCTTTTTTTAGATATAGTAGAGGGAGGAGAAAAGGTTAGTATAGGTGATATAGGAGTATTCTCTTCAGAACCATTTTTGTTATCAGAAAAATACTTTACAGGAAAAGCATTAGATAATAGGGTAAGTTGTGTGACACTGCTCTATATATTAGAACTTCTAAGTACATTCATTCATACTACAGATATTTATTTCGTATTCAGTATAAGAGAAGAAGATGGTAGCTCAGGTGCCAAAACCGTAGCTTATAACCTAAAACCAGACCTTGCGATAGTCCTAGACGTAACTCACGGAGATGTAGAAATTCCTTCTTATCCTAAGATTGAGACAGGAAAAGGTCCTGCTCTAGATATAGGCCCAGTTATAAATTACGAATATCTTGAAAAGCTAAGAAAACTAGCAGAGAAGATATCTGTAAGTTATCAGATAGAACCTACAGGTGGGGTAAGTTATACTGATACAGATGCTATACAGATTACAAGGGGAGGAATTCCAACCCTTCTGGTTTCTCTCCCTCTTAGATATATGCATACACCCTATGAGGTGGTAAATATAAAGGATATAGAAGAAACGGGAAGACTTCTCAGTTCTTTTGTTACTAGAGGAGGTGAATAATTTGTATCTAAAAGAACTCACAGAATTGAATGGCGTTTCTGGATATGAAAAGAAGGTTAAGGAATTCATAAAGGAGAAGATAAAGAGTAAGGTCTCCGGGTTAGAAGAGGACACCTTAGGAAACCTTATAGTATGGAAAAAAGGAAAGGATAATAAAAGGTTGATGTTATGTGCCCATATGGACGAGGTTGGCTTTATGGTGTCCAATATCGAAGAGGATGGAAGATTAAGTGTTATGCCAATGGGAGGGATAGATTTAAGAACTGTAATAGGGAAAAGGGTACTGATAGGGGAGAAAGAAGTCCCTGGAGTTATCGGGTATAAGGCTATTCATCTTCAGAAAGGGGACCAACTTAGCCCTCCATCTATTGAGAATTTAAAGATAGATATAGGGATTACTAAAAAATCAGAGGCAGAGAATAAGGTCAAGGTGGGAGACTTTATCGCCTTTTCCACCGAGTCCGTAATTAATAGTGAATGGATTGCGGGGAAGGCGCTAGATGATAGAGGTGGATGTTCTATCCTTATCGACCTGATTGAGAATGATATAGACCTTTTTTATGAAACATATTTCGTCTTTTCTGTACAGGAAGAGTTGGGCTTAAGAGGAGCTGGGATAGCTGCAGAAAGAATCAAACCTGATTTTGCAATAGTAATTGAAACGACGACCTCTGGTGATAACCCAGAATTTCCCGAGTCCAGGAGGTCTACAGAACTTGGGAAAGGCCCTGCAATAAGCTCAGCCCATAGTGGATATGTAATAGATGAAGTTTTATTCAACTGGATACTATCTAATACGAAAGAACTAGGGATTCCATATCAGATTAAACGGAGGACCGTTGGAGGAACAGATGCCAGGAGAATTGCTACTACATTAGGGGGAATCCCTTCAGCAGTAATATCTATACCAGCAAGATATATCCATTCTCCATTGTCTGTAATGAATCTTAAGGATTATGAGAATACCTTGAGACTTATTGCGAAATTATTAACCAAGGAGGTCAAGGAATGAAAGAACTCATTAAAAAACTCACTCAGACTAGTGCCCCTAGTGGAAGAGAATCAAAGATTCGAGAGATAATATTTGAAGAAGTAAAGGATTTTATCGATGGATATGAGGTAGATAGGCTAGGGAATCTTATAGTATGGAAAAAGGGTAAGAGCAGTCAGAAACTCCTCTTAGAAGCACATATGGATGAGATAGGGGTAATTGCCGCATATATAGACGAAAAGGGATTTATAAGAATAGAAGCAGTAGGAGGAGTTTCTCCTTACAATCTTCTAGGAAGTAGGATTATATTTCAGAACATAGAGGGGGTAGTTGGGATAGAAGGAGAAACTACTGAGGACCTCCAGAAGAATATGAGAGAACTTAATTTCGATAAGATATTCGTAGACATAGGAGTAGAAGATAGAGAAAAAGCAGAGGAATTAGTGCCTCTTGGTTCTTTTGGAGTCTATTCTGCCAGTTTCACAGACCTAGGGAAAAGGCTTGTTTCAAAGTCAATGGATGATCGAATAGGATGTGCTATTCTTATAGAAGCTTTAAAAAAGATGAATCCTTATCATAATGTGTATGGAGCATTTTCGGTTCAGGAAGAAATGGGATTGGTAGGGGCAAGTGTAGTAGCTTTCAATATAGACCCAGATATTGCTATAGCTATAGATGTAACAGGTTGGTCTGACACCCCTAAGGGACCTAAAAGAATGTCCATAGAATTAGGGAAAGGACCCTGCATAAAGGTTAAAGATAGTGCATCTATAAGTGATAGAAGGGTCGTGGAAAGATTAAGAGAATTAGCCGAAAAGAATGGTATCCCCTATCAGTTAGAGATACTCCTACATGGAGGAACTGATGCTGCAGCCATTCAGAGGACAGCATCAGGAATTGTAAGTGGGACACTATCTATCCCTTGCAGGTATGTGCACTCCCCCCATGAGATGATCGATATAGATGATGTTGAGAATGCCGTAAGACTTTTACAAGTCCTAGCTGAAGAGCCTAATGCCCTATAAATAAGAGGAATAGTATGGTACCTAACGAGACTATAGAACATATAGAGAAGATGGCGTTAAAAATGCGGCTTGATATATTAGAGATGATTGGGGTAGGTAAGGTAGGACACTTAGGAGGATCAAGCTCCTGTACCGAGATTGTTGCAACACTTTACTTCTATAAAATGAATTTAGACCCTAAAAATCCATATTATGAAGACAGGGATAGATTTTTATTAAGTAAGGGACACGCTGCTCTTGCCCAGTATGCAGCTCTAGCTGAATTAGAAGTAATACCTAGAGAAGAACTTAAGAAATTAAAAACCTTAGGAGCTATGCTTCAGGGACATCCAGATATGAAAAAGACCCCAGGGATAGAGGCAAATACAGGTTCTTTAGGACAAGGTCTGTCTATAGCCGTAGGGATGGCACTTGGACTTAAACTTGATAAGAAGAAAAGTAAGGTATATGTAATAGTAGGAGATGGAGAACTTGCAGAAGGACAGATATGGGAAGCCGCTATGGCTGCTTCCAACTATAAACTGGATAACCTTATAGCATTCATAGACAATAATGGATTGCAAGCTACCGGTCCCATAAAGGATAGGTTCAATATCTATCCCATTACTTCTAAATGGGAGGCTTTTGGATGGTATGTAAAAGAGATCGATGGACATAACGTAAGAGAGGTCATAGAGGCATTAGAGGACGTAGATAATATCCAAGGAAAACCAAAAGCCATTATTGCAAAAACAGTAAAAGGAAAAGGATTCTCTTTTGCAGAGAATAATCCAGCCTTCCATAATGGATCATTAACTGAAGAGCAGTATCTCCAGGCAAAAAAAGAATTAGAAGCTCTTCTTATATCGAGGTGAAACGATGCTTGCAAGTTTAAGAGAGGCATATGGAGAGATATTAGTAGAATTAGGGAAAGAGAATAGAGATATCGTAGTATTAGATGCAGACCTAAGCAAATCTACAAGAACCTGTCTGTTTCAAGATGCTTACCCAGAAAGATATTTTGAGATGAGTATAGCAGAGCAGAATATGGCTTCAGTTGCAGCAGGTTTATCTTTAGTTGGGAAGATACCATTTATCAACTCCTTTGCTGTCTTTGCTACAGGAAGGATATATGACCAGATAAGACAATCTATTTGTATTGCAGGTCTTAATGTAAAGATATGTGGTTCAAGTTGTGGACTTTCAGATTTTGGAGATGGGGCAACACATCAGTCCCTAGAAGATATAGCTATTATGAGAACTCTACCTAATATGACAGTACTGGTCCCAGTAGATGCAGTGGAGACTAAGAAAATAGTTAGAGCTAGTATTAAGCATAATGGTCCAGTCTATATAAGAATAAATAGAAACGACCTTCCAATATACACCGACGAGGATGGAGAGTATGAGATAGGACACATCTATAAGATTAGGGAAGGGAAAGATATAGTTATATTTGCCAATGGAGTGATGGTATCTAAGGCTATAGGTGCTACAGAGATTCTAGAAAAAGAGGGTATATCAGTAAGGATTATGAATGTAAGCACAGTAAAACCATTGAAAAAAGAAGAAGTCTTGAGGAATATAGAAGGAGTAAAAGGAATTGTCACAGCAGAAGAACATAACATAATAGGGGGGTTAGGGAGTGCAATAACCGAGGTATTGAGAGGGGAAAAACATCCACCAATAGAGTTTGTAGGAGTAAAGGATGTCTTTGGGACATCTGCAAGTAACTATGAAGAATTATTAGCATATTATGGACTTACTTCAGATGGTATAGTCCAGGTAATAAGGAACCTATTGAATAGAGATTAGGAGGTAAATATATGAAGATAGGATTTATAGGACTTGGTATAATGGGAAAACCAATGTCAAAGAATCTCTTGAGGGCAGGATATCACCTTGTTGTCTATGATATAAATAAAGAACCAGTTAAAGAGTTAATGAGTCTTGGAGCAGAAGAAGGACTTTCCCCTAAGGATGTGGCGGAAAAAACAGACGTAATAATAACAATGCTTCCAGATTCTCCACAGGTAGAAGAGGTGATATTAGGGGATAATGGCGTTTTGGAAGGAGCCAGAAGGGGTTCTATAATAATAGATATGAGCTCAATTGCCCCAGCAGTCTCAAGAGAAGTGGCAGCAAAGGCAGAAGAAAAAGGGGTAGAATTTCTTGATGCTCCTGTAAGTGGAGGAGAACCAAAAGCTATAGATGGAACTCTTTCCATAATGGTTGGAGGGAAGAAAGAGATACTAGATAGATGTTATGAAATCTTAAATAAGATGGGTAGCTCTATTACCCTCTGTGGAGATGTTGGTTCTGGAAATATAACAAAGCTAGCCAATCAGGTAATAGTAGCATTAAACATTGCTGCAATGTCAGAAGCTTTGGTATTAGGGACAAAGGCAGGAGTCGATCCTGAAGTAATCTACAGAGCAGTAAGAGGAGGACTTGCGGGGAGTACAGTTCTCGATGCTAAAGCTCCGATGGTGCTTAATAGAAACTTCACTCCTGGTTTCAAGATAGACTTACATATAAAAGACCTAAAAAATGCGATAGCAACTGCACATGAAATTGGTGTTCCATTGCCACTTACGAGCCAAATAATGGAGATATTGCAAGCATTAAAGGTTGATGGAAAAGGACAGATGGACCACAGTGCAATTGTCCAATTCTACGAAAAACTTGCAAAGATTGAGGTGAAAAGACAGGGATAGAGGAGGGTAGAAATTTAAATTAATAAGTGTATAATATTAGAAATTAGAAGATTTTAGAGTGAGATAAAAATGAGTTATTTAGAAACTTTTATAAAGCTTATACTTGCTATAGTATTAGGTGGTATTATTGGATGGGAAAGGGAGAGCGTAAATAAACCTGCTGGGTTAAGGACATACACCCTTGTATGTCTAGGTTCTACCCTCATAACAATTGTATCTACCAACCTCCATGGTTCAGACCCAGGAAGGATTGCTGCTCAGATAGTTTCTAGTCTTGGCGTTTTAGGAGCAATAGTTGTATTTAGGGAGGGACAGTATACAGTTCGTGGTATAACTACAGCTATAGGGATGTGGCTTATGGGTGGTGTTGGAATTGCTATAGGGGCTGGAAAATATTTCCCTGCCATACTCACTACCCTTTTAGCCTATGGAGTCCTTGTGTTTTTAAAATCTTTAGAAGGAAGATTCCTTGGACATGGAACCGGGAAGATCCTTACAGTAAAAGGAGTGAATCGGCCAGGTCTCATTGGAGATATAGGGAAGATACTTGGGTCGTACAATATAGATATAGTGGATATCAAGCTTCAGATTACTGAAAATGTTGCTGAGATTACATTTAGAATTACTACCCCTAAAAACTTCGACCCATCCACTATGTTTTCTAAGATCCAAGAGCTTAAAGATATTCAAATCATAGGTTGGACATAGATATAGGAAGGAGTAAATACATTATGTCTAAGGTTGCTGTCCTCGATTGTGTAAGATATGACAAGGAAGAGATACGGTCTCGGATAGTAGAAGGATTTAAGTTTATCGGTATGCCTGATATAAAAGGCAAATCTGTCCTTTTGAAACCTAATCTTTTGATGCCTGCTGAACCTGAATATGCAGTAACTACCCATCCTACTCTGGTAGAAACGGTTGGAGAAGTGTTATCAGATTTTGGGGCGAAAGAAATCCTTATAGGAGATAGCCCAGGGAATGCATTATCTAATATAGAAAATCTCTATAAAAGAACTGGTATGGAAAGTGTTGCTAGAAGGACAGGCTTTACACTTATAAACTTTTCCCAGGAAGGAGTAATCGAGATTGAAAATGAGGGAGGGGTAGTACCGGTTTTACCTATCACAAAAGCAGTCAAAAGAGCTGACTATATAGTAAATCTTCCAAAACTTAAAACACATAACTTTACCCTTATTACCTGTGCTATAAAGAATATGTTTGGATGTATCCCTGGTTTTAACAAATCAAAGATGCATGCCAGTGCTCCAAGTCCAAAGGAATTCTCTAGACTTATTGTAGAGATATTTGAGAAGGTAAGACCGAATCTCACAATAGTAGATGCTATAGAAGGAATGGAGGGAGATGGCCCATCTGGAGGGGTTCCCAGGAGATTTAACAAGGTGTTGATGAGTTATGACGCTGTTAGTATAGATGCAATCGGAGGTTGGATGCTTGGTTATAAACCGGAAGAGATCCTCACAACAAGGATTGCCCAAGAAAGAGGAATTGGTATTGCTGAACTAAAGAAGATTGAGATATCAGGGGGAGATCTAGATGAACTATTTGGCAATGATATAAAAAAGGTAAAGACTGTCTACAATATAGTAGGAAGAGTCCCTTCACCATTATTAGGCTTTCTCTCTAAGAGATTAGTAAAGCTAATTAAGATCTTTCCAGAGATAGATGATAAGAAGTGTATAAGATGTAAGATATGTCTTAATAGTTGTCCTGAGAATGCAATCAGTGAAATAGATGGACGGATGAAGATTGACTACAAGAAATGTATCTCCTGCTATTGTTGCCATGAACTCTGTCCTCAGCATGCTATCAGTATAAGGAAAAATAAAGTTGCCGATAAACTCTGGCTTGCAAGAGACAGTAGTTAAGAATAGGAATTTGACCTACTAAACAGCTTCTGCTGCCTCTATATTAAATTGGCTCATATAGAGATTATAATAGAATCCTCTCTTTTCTAGAAGCTCTTCGTGCTTACCACGTTCAATGATCTCTCCATCGTTTATTACCAGTATAATGTCAGCCTTTCGGATAGTGCTAAGTCTATGGGCAATAACAAAACTAGTACGTCCTTTCATAAGATTTAACATAGCCTCTTGTATATGTTTCTCGGTACGAGTATCTACATTGCTAGTGGCTTCATCTAGTATAAGAATGGCAGGATCTGCAAGTATGGCTCTTGCTATAGCTAATAGTTGTCGTTGTCCCTGACTTAAATCTCCTCCATCTTCCGATAGTATAGTATCATATCCATTTGGAAGTCTTAGGATAAACTGTTCTGCATTAGCAAGTTTTGCCGCAGCTTCCACATCTTTATCTGTAGCATCTAAACGGCCATACCGTATATTCTCCCTTACCGAGGCTGAAAAAAGATATGTATCTTGAAGGACTATACCTAGTAAAGAACGAAGATTAGACCGTTTTATCCTTCTTATATCAATCCCATCTATCAATATAGAGCCACTTTCTATATCGTAGAATCTTGTGAGAAGATTAACAATAGTGGTCTTTCCAGCTCCTGTTGGACCTACTAGAGCAATAGTTTGTCCTGGTTTTGCATGAAAGCTCACGTTCTTTAGAATAGGTACCCCTTCCTCATAAGAGAATGAAACATTTCGGAACTCAACCTCTCCTTTAACATCCTTAAGTTCTATTGCATCAGGAGGATCAACCGGCTCAGGGGATTCATCCATTACCTCGAATACCCTTTCTGCACTAGCAATAGCAGACTGTATCATATTAAACTGATTGGCTAAATCATTTAGGGGACGAATAAATTGTCTGGAATAGTTTATAAAACTGGCAATTGTTCCCACTGTAATTATGTGCTGTACTGCAAACCAGCCGCCAAATCCAGCTACTATGGCAAAATCTATATTATTCAATACATTCATAAGAGGAGGAATTATTCCAGCATATATCTGAGATTTGATGCCAACCTTTTTTAATTCTCTATTAACTTCTTCAAAACGTTCTATCTCTTTCTCTTCTCTACAAAATACCTTTACTACCTTCTGACCAGAAATATTTTCCTCTATAAATCCATCCAGGTCTCCTAATACTGTTTGGTTATTTAGAAAGTATGTTCGAGTTCGATTTGATATAAGCCCTGTAAGCACCAGCATTACCGGTACTACTGTTAGGGTGATTAGAGTAAGTTTAGGGCTTAAAATTACCATCATAACAATAGTTCCGACTAATGTGATAACACCAGAAAAGATCTGAGTGATACTGGCAGTTAAAGTATTACTCACATTATCAAGATCGTTCGTCAATCTGCTCATTAAATCACCATGTGGTCTGGTATCAAAGAACTTTAAAGGGAGTATCTGGAGTTTATTAAATAGGTCTTTTCTCATCTCTAAAACACTTCTCTGTGCTATATTTATCATAAGATAGTTTTGAACCCATGTAAAAAGGGAACTTAAGACATATATACCTATCATAACTAACATAATGGAGAATAGTCCTTTGAAATTTTTTGGAATTATAAAATCATCTATAGCCTTTCCTATTAGATATGGGCCCATTAACATTAGGATAGAAGTTACAGCGGTTAATATGAAGACTAAGATAAGCCTAAATTTATGAGCATCTAGATACTTCCATAATCTTATTAATGTCCTCTTAGGGTCTTTAGGTTTTACCACTGCTCCCATATAATGATGTCCAGGTCCAAAACCTCCTGGACCTCTCCTAATATTTGGAGTTGGAGTAGTTACCCGTCTGTCTTCATCCTTCTTAGGCATCAACAGTTACCTCCTCTCCTAGTTGAGACCTATATATGTCTTGATATATAGGGTTCTCTTCTAATAATTCTCTGTGTGTACCTTGGGCTACAATCCTTCCATTATCGAGTATCAAGATCTTGTCTGCATTCATAACTGTACTTATACGCTGAGCTATAATAAAGATAGTACACTGTCCCATTATTTCCTTCAACCCTCTTAAGATTCGTTGTTCGGTAGCTAAATCTACTGCGCTTGTACTATCATCAAGAATTAGAATAGCTGGTTTCTTTATAATAGCCCTTGCTATTGCTAACCTCTGCTTCTGTCCACCTGACAGATTAACACCACGCTGCCCTATTAAGGTATCAAAGCCGTCAGGGAAGCTCATTATAAAGTCATATGCCTGGGCTATCTTTGTCGCCTCTATAATCTCCTCCTCCGTAGCATTCTCATTACCCCAACAGATATTATCCCTTATAGTACCAGAGAAAAGTATAGATTCCTGTAATACTATACCTATAGATGATCTTAATGTTTTAAGGTCTATACTACGGATATCTCGTCCATCTATCAGAATTCTACCTTTAGTAGAGTCATAGAGACGAGGAATAAGGCTAACAAGAGTAGATTTTCCTGCACCAGTAGTGCCTAATATAGCTATCGTCTCTCCAGAAGAGGCAATAAAAGAAATATCCTTAAGTACCGGCTCTCCATCATGGCTATTATAGCTGAATGATACATCTTCAAATATTACCTCACCATCTTTAATGGGGGTAGTATCTGCCTCCTTCGGATTTTCTATATCTACCTTAGTTTCAAGGACCTCATTTATACGCTCAGCAGATGCACTGGCACGGGTAACAAATATAAGTATATTCCCTATCATCATTAGAGAAAATAATATCTGAGTCATATAATTGATAAGTGCCATTATCTCTCCTACCTGTAGGCCTCCTCTATGGACCTGGATACCGCCAAACCATAGCACTGCCACAACGCTTATATTCATTATTAACATCATTATTGGCATAACAGAGATTACAAGCAGAAAGGCACTGATAGCAGTATTCATAAGCTCCTCATTAGCAGAGGTAAACCTAGACTTTTCTAACTCAGACCGAACAAAAGCCTTTACTACACGGACACCAGATAGATTTTCTCTTATTACTGAGTTAACCTTATCTATCTTTTGCTGTAAAAGGGTAAAGAGAGGAAAACTATGCTTTGTCACATAGATAAAACCTATCAACAATAGAGGTATAGAGAAGAGAAGGATTGTTGCAAGCTTAGGGCTGATCAATATTGTCATAATAATTCCCCCTATAAATAATAGAGGTGCCCTTACTACAATTCTCAGTGACATTAATACTACTGTCTGAAGCTGGACAATATCGTTGGTAAGTCGGGTTATGAGAGAGCCCGTTTTAAACTTATCAAGATTCGAGAACGAAAATGACTGAACCTTTTTAAATACATCCGAACGTAGATCAGTACCAAAACTCTGGCTGGCTATACTTGAGGCTATAGTACAACCTACACCACCTATCATACCTATAGCTGCTATTCCAATCATCAAAAGACCAGTCCTTAGTATGAACGTTAGATCTCCTTTCATAACCCCATTATCAATGATTCTTGCTAATAAACTTGGTTGGCTCAGGTCACAAATGACTTCGATAATCATAAGTAATGGCGCTAGGAGAACCGCTTTCCAATATGGCTTCAGGTAGGGGAGCAATTTTCTCATAATATTACCTCCTGGATATTATTTAGACGGCTAAATACAGATCTACTATAAGCATCTCTTATCATAGGCATTTTCTCTTTTATTAACCTTTTGGAGATTATCTAATATCTGGAGAAAGAAACGGCGTAATAGTATCTTCTCCTCCAGAGTAAATCCAGAAAAACAGTCGTTCTCTAATATCAAATTTATATCTTCGACATCCTTTTTTATGATTTTCCCCTTTTCGGTAAGATATACACGAGAAACCCTCATATCTTGAAGGTCTGGCTCTCGTTTTAAGAATCCAGCTCTTTCCATTCTTTTCAACATCACAGTTACAGTAGAAGGTTTAAGTTTTAGCTCCTTTGCAATCTCTTTCTGGGTTAATCCATCTCTTTCCCATAACATAAATAAAATAGGTGGCTGTCCTTTGTGTAAACCTATCTTACCCAAAAGATAATGCACTCTTATAAAGTGTTCTCGTATTATCTGACTTAATAAAAAATCTAAGCTTTCGCTTGTATATTCCAATAATTACCTCCTTAAGATATTTATTTAGACGGCTAACTATATAAAATATACACCACGAATAAAGATATGTCAACCACTAAAAGTAGAACAGGCAAGGTTATATATCTTACCTGTTCTAAAATAAAGAATCTATCTACGTATAAAAATATCTTATACCCACCTAAAGTCTTCTTTTAGGTCTGAATATAACTTTTTATAGATAGGATAAATATCCCTATAGGTCCTTGCCCATTCTTCTTCAGGGTCTATTGTACTTGTAACCTTTACAATACTTTCCGTACATTCCTTTACACTATTAAATACACCTGTTCCTACTGCACTTAAAAGTGCCGAACCGAAGGCTGCACCTTCAGTAACGTTTATCGTCTCTACCGGAAGTTGGAAGATACTAGCCAAGATTCTCCTCCACAGTAAGCTCCTAGCCCCTCCTCCAGAAACCTTTATCGATTTAGGTTTTATTCCCAACTCTCTAAGGATCTCCAAAGAATCATTAAGACCAAAGGATATACCTTCAATTATAGCCCTTACAAAATGAGCCCTTGTATGATTTAAGCCTATACCAAAGAATACCCCCTTTGCAAATGGGTCTGGATAAGGGCATCTTTCTCCTGTAAGGTATGGGAGAAAAATAAGTCTTTCTGCCCCAGGAGAAACCCTCTCTGCTTCTTCGGTAAGAATCTCATATGGGTCTTTATTCAAGATCTTAGATATGCTGATCTCCATCTCTCCAAATGTATCTCTATACCATCTTAATGATCCGCCAGCTGAAAGCATTACCCCCATTATGTGCCACATACCAGGGACAGCATGGCAGAAACTGTGAGTTCTAAGCTTTGAATCTATGAGGATTTTATCTGTAGCAGAAAAGACTACCCCAGAGGTTCCCAGAGTAACAGAGGTATCATACGGATTTACTATTCCCATTCCTACTGCCTGAGCCGCCTGATCCCCCCCTCCACCAACTACAGGTATTCCCTCTTTTAATCCAGTTTCATTAGCTACTTCTTTTGTAATATATCCTGTTATCTGGGGACTCTCATAAGCCTTAGGAAAGATTTCAGGAGAAAGTTCCATAGCCTCTATCATCTCTTTTGACCATCTTCTTGACTTTACATCGAATACTGCTGTTCCAGATGCATCAGAGACTTCAGTGGCGTACTCTCCAGTCAACTTAAATCTGATAAAATCCTTAGGGAGTAATACCTTTTTTAGCCTTTTAAAACTTTCAGGTTCATTATTCCTGAGCCATATAATCTTGGGCAGAGTAAAACCAGTCAAGACAGGGTTAGAGATCCATTCTACTACCTTGTCTTTGAATCTCTCCATAATTGAATCTACCTCTTTATATGTCCGTTGGTCATTCCAGAGTATGCATGGTCTTATAACATCTCCATTTTCATCTAAGAATACAGAACCATGCATCTGCCCAGTAAGTCCAATCCCCTTTATCTGATTAACATCTATCTCATTTATTGCCTTTCTTATAGCTATCTTTGTCGCACTCCACCACTCATAAGGATTCTGTTCAGTCCATCCTGGTTGAGGAGTATAGAGAGGGTACTCTTCCTCCCCCTTTTTTATTACATTACCCCCACTATCTATAACTAAGACCTTTACTCCACTTGTTCCTAAATCGATTCCAACAAAATACATCTTCTTATAGCCCTCCTTCCAAAGTTAAATATATCCTTGTTGAAGAACCAGCCTCTAATGGCTGAGCCACTCCTAATCCTATTGTCACTGGTAAATTCCCATAGAGTAAATAGGTAGAAAGATTAACCTCTCCCCCTATGCTTCCCTTTACTTTTTCATTTTTTATGTCATCTCCGGCTATACCTGAATCTAGATATAACTTCCCTGTAATAGTTTTAAAAAATACAGGACTCAAAGCAATTCCTCTATATATATCCAGAAGAGGTCTTTCAATCCAGACACTACCAGATAAGATTGTAGCTCCAGACTCTATCCCAGTGTCATATCCATGGATAGAAAATATTCCGGTATCTCCGCCCAACTGGAAATAACTAGAAATATTACTTATACCCGCAGCTAATTTAAACCCTAATGCTGGCTGGTTTTTCCCTGTCTTATTTAATACCTCCTGCCAAAGTCCAATAGTAGCTACTGGAAACCAATCAGATAGGGCTCCTATCTCTCCATATAGGACAAGTTCCCTATTACCTACTAGATTGTCATCGCCACTCACATCTTCATAAGACCATTGGCCAAAGAGTCCATAGTAATTGTATGTTCCTCCGGTATGATTAACCCCTAGGTCCAGGTTTTGTACATTGAATACTGATGTAAAAAGAGGAAGAGAAAGATATGCAGTCTCTGTATCCTGTATTCCATTATAATTAATATTTAGAGTTAATTGTGGTATCATAAAGCTTCCTACATAATTTAGAGAAAACATTGGCAATCCTGTAGTAGCATCGTAGGCAGCAGTAACACTGTAACTATGCAAACCTAGATAGTCCTGAGCAGAGGTAATAAAACCAAAGGGAAGAGGAATCCAGTATTTAGGGAAGAGATAATCTACTGCTCTATAGTCCTTTACGGGATAACTCGTTTCTATCTCATTTTTTATCTGAGGTAGTGGAGTCTTTTCTATATTTATCTCCTTCCATTCCTGTGGTTTATAATCCATAAGATACACATTATAACCATCAACATCATATCCTATAAAAGCTATCTTATCCTTAGAGATCGTTGGCTCAAATGCTCCTCCAATAAGGTTTGTAATCTTAAAGAATCTTCCTGACACTATATCATATGCATATAAATTGAATATCCCGGTCCTATCAGAAGAGAATATAACAAATCTTCCATCTGGCGAAAAGGTCGGGCTGCTATCTGTATATATGTCTGAGGTAATCTGTAGTATCTGTTTAGTTCCTATATCTATAAGATATATATCTTGAAATCCTTCTTTCCATATAGATGCAGCTAGGAGTTTCTTGTCTGGAGAAATGCCTATACTTTTAACCTGGACCTCCTTAGGAAAAGAGATAAATACTTCTATATCCTTTGTTACTAGATTCATCCTAGCTATATCAATGGTACCATTACCCCTTTTTAAAAAGAAGATTTCATTATCAGAGAGAAATACAGGGTCAAAGGCTCTAGACCCTTTTGTAAGCTGTTCCTCATTATTGTCAACAAGATTATATCTATACAGGTCTGTACAGAACACAAAAGGGTCTGAATAATCTCCTTTTGCATAGATTATGCTCTTTCCATCTGGAGAAAAAGATGGAATCCCAAAGGTAACTCCTTTATTAAGGAAGATATCCCTCTTATTGAGTAGGTCTAATAGTCTTAGCCCAGGAAGATAATAAGGGTTAGAAGACATATAAGCCAATCTTCCACCGTCAGGTGAAAATACACATCCACTTGTATTATATCCCCAACTTGTGAGTCTTTCTGAAGAAGTAATACCTTCTTTTGTTATTTCGGCTATTTCTTTATCATATTTATCCTTTAGATAAGATTTCCAGTCATTCCAGAGTTTCCTATAGTCGATACCAAGGGCTTCCTTTATAGCTAGGTCTGGTCCCATAAGAATAGGCAGATATGAACTGGTAAGTTCACTTATCTTTGATAGCTTAGCTTCTCCATATTTCTGTGCTATATAATCAAATACACTTGCCCCATAGAGATAAACGGCTATACCCTGGGGCCAGTCTTCAACTGTGTCATATCCTACTAATTGATCGGGTTCAAGAATCTTATTATTCTTGAACATCTCTCTTAGATACATATCAAAAATTGTATCATTCCCTCTACCACCAGTTGCATAATGCGTCTCTGCATAAACAGCATAACCTTCAATAATCCAAGAAGGGAGTATAGAGTTGGGAATTACTATGCGACCAAAGAGCCTTCTAAATATCTCTGAACATCCTGTCACCTGGTCCATATGAAGGATATGCATATATTCGTGAGTGATGACAAGCCTTAACCAGGATTCAAACTTACTCCCCATATCTATATCTTGAGGATTTGCTAACCAGATATTTATAGATTTGTCCAGAGGGTCTGTAGCCCCATTAGTAAAGTCACTATTATCAAGTAAGACGATAGCAGTCTTTTCTGAAGAAGACGGCTTTATAAATTTGGAGAGCTTACTATATACATCCTCAGCTATGCTAGCTGATTCCTGTGCTATAGACTCATATCCTTTTGAAAATATTATAAGAAAATGAGGGGTTTCTATTACCTGCCAATGTAGATACGGGTTTACCCTTTGAGAGAATACTGGGGTTACTACAATTAAAGAAATGATTACACTCAATACGATGCTTATTTTTCCCTTCATAAAACCCTCCCTTATTTTATCATTAATTCTATAGCTTTTAAGGCTCTGACTCTTATATCTTCAGGCACTTTAACTTGAGGCTCATTCTTTTCTAAAGCCATTAGTATCTTATCCAAGGTTATCTTCTTCATATTTATGCATATAGAATTCTCTCTTACTGGATAGAATCTCTTATTAGGATTCTCCTTCTTCATCCTGTGTATGATACCAACCTCTGTTCCTATGATAAATTCTTCCGCATCTGACTCCTTTACAAACCTAAGCATTCCAGAAGTACTCTTTACAGCATCAGCTAAGTCTATTATTCCTGGTGGACATTCAGGATGGACAACCACTTTGGCTTCTGGATGTTCGTTCTTTACCTTTAGGACATCTTCGGGCTTCATACTCGCATGAATAGGACAATATCCTTCCCATAATATAAGAGGTTTACCTGTCACCCTAGAAACATAACTTCCAAGATATTTATCAGGTATAAATATAACCTCCTCATCTTTAAATCTACTGACTATATCTACCGCATTAGCAGATGTACAACATATATCTGATTCTGCCTTTACCTCTGCACTGCTATTTACATAGCACACTACCTTTGCATCAGGATGTTCTGACTTTAATCTTAATAACTGTGTCTTATTTATCATATCTGCCATAGGACATCCGGCAAAAAAATCAGGTAGAAGCACAGTTCTATTAGGAGAGAGAATATAGGCAGTTTCCGCCATAAAGTGGACACCACAGAATACAATTGTCTTAGCATTAAGTTTTGAAGCTGTCCGACTCAATTCTAGGGAGTCTCCTACAAAATCAGCGATATCTTGAACCTCTGGTCTTGTATAATTATGTGCCAGAATAACGGCATCTCTTTCCTTTTTTAATCTTTCTATCTCTTCTATTATCATAAATGCCTCCAAAACATCTAATTTCATTTCTAATTATAGCATTACTGTATACAAGATGCTCTAGTTAGTTAAATTAGAAATTACTCATTTGAGGAGGAAATCTTCCCCTAATAACCTTAATGATATCCTATGCCATCTCTTTGAAAGAGAGGATGCCGTAAGCTATGGCCTAAGAGGATTGTGTCTAAAAGTGATTACAGGTCAGATCGTTGGATTGTTGCAAAACTTGTCTCCTACTGATATAATATCTTTATGAAAGAGAATGGGCGAATAGCTCAGCGGTTAGAGCACCTGCTTCACACGCAGGGGGTCACAGGTTCAAGTCCTGTTTCGCCCA
>Ga0315298_1000939_pt1 | contig 55391 bp, 50 predicted proteins | sample WHS_1_MG_FD_203077 | JGI IMG/M metagenome (GOLD analysis project Ga0315298, IMG submission 203077) | Extremophilic microbial mat communities from Washburn Hot Springs, YNP, Wyoming, USA - WHS_1_MG | ecosystem: Environmental > Aquatic > Thermal springs > Hot (42-90C) | place: USA: Wyoming... | reverse complement strand
GGAGCATCTTCAGTAACACCACAGGGTCATAAGGCGGTCGGCCCTCCTTGGCGCCCCCGCGATAGTACTTCACCAGTTTGTAGGTGAAACGTTGCCAGGGGATCACCTGCTTCAGTTGCACCAAGAAGTGATCGTTGGGGATGACCTGTTGGTATAAAAACTCGCCAAAAAAGGAATGATTGGTGTTTGGCTTGAATCTCTCGCTGCCCATTTCGTCTCCTCCCGCAGGTAAGATGCATTAGCGATAATTTACTCCCTTTCGCCCAGCATACAAAACCAACAAGCTTTTTCAACACTCTCTGCTTGGCTTGTTTGACATTGTATAGGCTCTGGTGTATCATTAGTTATTGTCTGAATCTTGGTAATTACTGTTGTGCAAAGGAGAGTAAGTTATATTTATGGAAGAGATCGTTCTGAATGCTGAGTTACGGACTGTCACCGGCAAGGCAGTCAAACAACTGCGGCGGAATGGATACGTCCCGGCTGTGGTCTATGGCCACCGTACAGAGCCAATGAATCTGCAAGTGCCAGAGCGCGCATTCCGTCAAGTTTTGAGGGAAGCCGGCACAAACCGGTTAATCACGCTCAACGTAGCAGGTTTGGAAGAGCCCAAGCGTGTCCTTGTACGTGAATTGCAACGCGACGTCATCAGCCGCGCGATGCTCCATGTGGACTTTTATGAGGTGGTGATGACCGAGAAAATCACTGCCGACGTGCCTATTGTCCTGGTTGGGGAATCGCCGCTGGTGAAAAGCGGCCAAGGGCTTTTGTTCCAAGGCTTGGATGCCATCGAAATTGAATGTTTGCCCGGCGACTTGCCTCCCCATGTGGAAGTCAACCTAACGGAGTTGACTTCCTTTGACCAAGCTATTCTCGTCCGCGATCTTAAGCTAGGTGAAGCCATTGAAGTATTGACCGATCCAGATGAAGTAGTGGTCAAGATTCTGCCACCTGAAAAAGAGGAAGTGGAAGAGGTAGCTGCCGCCCCCGAGGAAATGCCTGAGGTAGAAGTTGTGGGCAAGAAAGAAAAAGCCAAACCTGAAGTGGGTGAAGAGCCCTCTTCTAAAGAGAAAGAATCATGACGTTTGCGCGTCATGCCATGAAACTAGTTTAACAGAGGAGAAGGCCTGTGTTCAGCCCACTCAATGCCATTCTGGGGCTTTTCTCTCGCGACATGGCGATAGATTTGGGCACTGCCACTGTCCTGGTCCTCGTGCATGGCCAGGGCATTGTGATCAACGAGCCCTCTGTTGTTGCGATTGAAAAGAAAACCAAGAAAGTAGTGGCTGTCGGTGCCGAAGCCAAAGAGATGATTGGCCGTACTCCATCAAGCATCGTTGCCATACGGCCACTACGTGATGGGGTCATCGCCGACTTTGATGTCACGGAGAAGATGCTGCATTACTTCATTAACAAAGCCCATGAGCGCACCCGCGTCCCCTTCCCCCGCCCACGGGTCGTGGTCGGCATTCCCAGCGGCGTTACGGAGGTCGAAAAGCGTGCTGTGCATGATGCCTGCCTCAGTGCAGGCGCTCGCGAAGCCTACTTGATTGAAGAGCCCATGGCGGCTGCCTTGGGAGCCGGCTTGCCCGTTACGGAATCGGTGGGCAGCATGATCATTGACATCGGGGGCGGTACGACGGAAGTGGCGGTTATCTCACTGGGAGGCATCGTGGTCAGCCGCTCCATCCGCATTGCGGGCGACGAAATGGATGAGGAAATCATCCAATATGCGCGTCAAAAATACAACCTGCTCATAGGGGAGCGCATGGCTGAACGTGTCAAGATTGCCATCGGCTCAGCCTGTCCGCTGCCTGAGGAAAAAACCATGACCATTTACGGGCGTAATCTCATTACCGGATTGCCTCAGGCAATCGAAGTGAGCAGTGTCGAAATACGCGAAGCACTGACCGGCTCAATCAGCACTATTATTGCCACGGTCAAAGAGACGATTGATGACACGCCACCCGAACTCGTGGCGGATCTGATAGAACAAGGTATCGCGATGGCAGGGGGCGGTGCCCAACTGCAGGGCTTAGCCGAGCGCTTGACCCAAGAGACCAAAATGCGTGTCTATGTTGCGGATGACCCAGTAACTTGCGTCGTACGGGGTGCAGGGGAAGTGTTGGAACACCTCGATGCCCTGCATAAGGTACTGGCTTCCACGCAACGCGTACGAGCAACGCGTTAGAGACATCTTCCCGTCGCCTATAAAGGCGAAGTGGAACTCGCCGACGGAAGACTGATGGACTCCTGGCAGGAGCGTTGCCTTGGAGGAAAGTTATTTTGAGTGTATTGCAGAATCGCTCAAAAGCTTTGACATTGCTCTTAGTAATCGGCTTACTGGGCGGTATTGTGTTGCATCCCACCGGCTACCTTCAGCCAGTAGAAAACGTCATCTTTACCGTGCTGGCGCCGCTCCAATACAGCTTTCACTGGCTCAGCGTCAGGATAGCCCATGGTGTGCAGACTTTGCGCGATCTGCGCACACTCCAAAGCCGCATCCAGGAATTGCAGGATACCGTAGACCGCCTCATGATCGAAAACGTGCGCCTGCGCGAGGCAGAAATCGAGCGGACAATCCTGCGCGAGCAATTGCAATTCAAACTGGCAAACCCAACCTATGAACTGCTCGCTGCTGAGGTCATTGGGCGTGACCCCAGTAACTTGCTCCAGTATATCATCATTGACCGCGGTGCCAATGACGGCGTCGCCGTAGGAATGCCCGTGGTTACTGCACGGGGTCTGGTGGGCAGAGTAACATCCGTGTATCCGCAGTCAGCGCGAGTCATGCTGTTGACCGATCCCGCGAGCTCGGTCAACGCGCTCATCCAAAGCTCACGGGCCACTGGTGTGGTACAGGGACAAGGGCAACGTGGCTTGGTCATGCGCTATATCGAACAAAGCGAGCAGGTCGCAGTGGGAGATGTTGTCCTCACTTCTGGTCTGGGAGGGAACTTCCCTAAACGGTTGGTTATTGGCCAGGTTACGGCTGTGAAGCGGAACGATGTGGAGATGTTTCAGGAAGTGCAGGTTCAATCTGCGGTCCGCTTTGACCGCCTGGAAATCGTCTTGGTGGTTCAGAACTTTGTACCCATTGACTATGCTCCTTAACGTGAAGTGGGGCACCGCGTGGCTGGCGATGTGCTTTTTCATGAAATCCTATATTGCACAGATCCCTATGACCAATCTGGTGTCTGATGGAAAGGAGTGCGATTAATCCCTATTTTGCCGGGGCATTGCTGCTTACTGTAGCCCTATTGCAGACCAGCGTGATGCCTAACTTCTTGTTGCTTGGAGTGGTCCCTGATTTGATGTTGTTGGTCATTGTGTCATGGACTCTCCTACAAGGCACCCGCGAAAGCATTGCCTGGGCACTTGCTGGGGGACTCTTGCTTGACTTGCTATCTGGTGGCCCCTTTGGCGCTATCACCGTTTCCCTTTCCTTTGCCACTCTGGTAACAGGGCTGGGCAGCCCTAGCGTGTTTCAAGGCACGCTTTGGCTGCCTATCCTAGCCTGCAGTGTGGCTACTGGCATTTACAATATAGTTTATCTATTGATCTTGCAGTTATCTGCGCACCCAGTGCCATGGGGCACGAGTTTGCTGCAGGTAACCATACCAAGTATGATAGCGAATACGCTGATTATGTATCCCGTATATTGGTCGGTGCGTTGGTTACACCAACGCATAAGCTAAGAGCACTGGGGGTTCTCTGCTTGCAAAAGGGACAAAGAGCGAAAGTAGGATGCTTGTGAGATGAGTAACAGCAGTGCTACATGGAGAATTGTGCTCTTTCGTGCCTTCGTCCTGGTAGCTTTTGTTGTACTGGCTGGCCGGCTATGGCGTCTACAGATTCTGCATAGCGGGAGCTACCAATTGCAAGCAGATGCCAATCGCTTCCGCCTGGTGCCCATTGACGCACCTCGCGGGGTAATTTATGACCGCTATGGCCGCCTCTTGGCGCGCAATATCCCGAGTTATACCATCTCGATTATCCCCTCTGCCCTGCCCAAAGCAAAGGAAGCCAGAGAGGCTGTCCTGAGCCGCTTGTCCCAATTGCTCAATATCCCCGTGAGCAGCAAAACAGCCTCGCTGGGCAGCGCGGGTACTGTACAAGGGATTGAGGAAATTTTGGAACAAAACACGATCTCGCCCTACCTTCCGGTGGCGATCAAGAAAAACGTGGACAAGCAGGTCGCCTTTCTGATCGAGGAAGAGAACCTCTACCTGCCAGGAGTCATCGTGGAAATCGCTCCTAGACGCGAATACCCGACGGGGAGTCTTACCTCCCATATCGTGGGCTACGTAGGATATATCCCTGCAGAAAAGGTACAGGACTACCTTGATCAAACAGAGGAAGGCTACACCATCAATGATCAAGTTGGGCTGATGGGTGTAGAAGCTGCCTACGAGAAAGAGATGCATGGACGCAAAGGGCAAAAACATATCGAAGTGGATGCATACGGGCGTGAAGTGAACGTGCTGGCCATAGACCCTCCACAGCCAGGATACAGTCTCCTGTTGACTTTGGATCTGGATCTACAGCATGTGGCAGAAAATGCCCTGCGAGAAGGTATGCAACGTGTTGGGTCAACTGCCGGGGTAGTGATCGCCATGAATCCACAGACAGGGGAAATCCTGGCGATGGTCTCGCTGCCTAGCTATGACAACAACCTCTTCGCCAAAGGCATTACCGCTCAGGACTATGAGCAACTGCAATCCGACCCGGAACGACCATTGGTCAACCATGCCATCAGTGGCCAGTATCCACCTGGCTCGACATTCAAGATCATCCCTGCCGCCGCAGGGTTAGAGGAAGGGGTCATAGACTATAGAACCAAGATTACCTGTGCTGGCAAACTGCTGCTGCCTAATAAATACTTCCCGGATGACCCCACGAAGGCACAGGTATTCAAATGTTGGAACCCGTGGGGACATGGCGCATTGAACGTTATAGATGCGCTGGCGTACTCATGCGATATCTACTTCTACCAGGTGGGCGGCGGATTTGAGAATTTTATCGGGTTGGGAATTGAGAGGTTGGGAGAATATGCCAGAGCCTTTGGGCTTGGTGAGCCAACAGGAATCGCCCTCCCTGGTGAAGCCTCCGGGCTGGTCCCGGATGACCGTTGGAAACGAGTGAACTATGGCGAACCGTGGGTGACCGGTGATACCTACAATGCCGTGATTGGCCAGGGCTATGTTTTGGTCACCCCGCTGCAATTGCTCAACGCTACGGCTGCCATCGCCAATGGCGGCATCCTATATCGTCCCCAAGTCGTTTATCGGGTTGTTGACCATGAAGGGCATGTCATCTGCGACTACACTCCCGAGGTCATCCGCCGATTGCCAGTCTCAGCACAGAACCTCGAGATTGTGCGCGAAGGCATGCGCGCTGCGGTAACTCGCGGCACTGCACACCGCGTGAACCTGGCTGAGATCCCTGTGGCAGGCAAGACAGGGACAGCCGAATACCCAGGCCCCCGTGATGCTGAAGGGAATCTCCCTACCCATGCTTGGTTCACTGCCTTCGCGCCTTATGACGAGCCAGAAATTGCCTTGGTTGTTTTCGTCTCCGGAGGACACGAAGGAGCCAAGGTTGCTGTGCCGATCGCAGCACAGATTTTGCGTGCCTATTACGGTTTGTCACTGCTACCTAGTGAAGAATTAGTAGCACCGCCACCAGGAGATTAGTCTATGACACCCGCCATAACGATACCGCCCCGCTCGAACGGGGAGACAAACATCTGGATTAAGGGAACACGCAAAGGGTTATCCATTACTTTAGGCGAAGGGGATTGGAGCAAGCTGTTGCATGAGTTGGACCTGCGGCTTAGCCAGGCTGATGCCTTTTTCCGTGGCAGCCAAGTGAACCTGAGCACTGGGAAGCGAGATTTGAACCAAACGGAATTGAAGGAGCTGATGGACACGCTGTTGAAGCATGACATCAAACTGATATCCCTCCGCACCGGTTCTGAAGCTGCAGCGGAGGCAGCTCAGTCCCTAGGGGTACGCCTGGACTTACCAGAAGCTACTCTGGATCAAATGGCGCCACGTACCTCTCCAGAAGAGCCAAGCGAAGGCCTCCTACTGCGACGAACGCTGCGCTCAGGGCAATCAATCAGGCACCCTGGCCATGTGGTCATCATTGGTGATGTGAACCCAGGAGCAGAAATCATCGCCGGTGGCGATGTGGTGGTATGGGGAAAATTGCGTGGAATGGTACACGCAGGCGCATTGGGTGACAATGGAGCTGTTGTGTGCGCCTTGGAGCTCATGCCCACTCAATTGCGCATTGGCACTCACATCGCAACATCGCCTGAAGAGAAGAAGAGCAAAGGTATCCAACCCGAAGTTGCCTTTGTGCTCAATGACCGTATTGTAGCGGAACCATGGAGCGGAAAGTAAACAGATACCGAGGAAGCAAGTTGAGCAGAGCGAAAAGGACAGGACGACATGACAGGTAGAGCAATCACCATCACCTCTGGAAAGGGAGGAGTAGGCAAGACGACCGTTACGGCAAATCTGGCTGTCGCTTTGGCGTTATTGGGGCGGCGGGTGACAGCGATTGACACAGACATCGGACTGCGCAACCTAGATATCATCATGGGCATGGAAAGCCGCATCATCTACGATATTGTAGATGTAGTCGAAGGGCAATGCCACTTGCTCCAGGCTCTGATCCGCGACAAGCGCTTACCCAATCTGCACCTGCTTCCTGCTGCCCAGACCAGCGACAAGACGGCAATCAGCCGTGAGGACATGATCGCCATCTGTCAAGAACTCAAGGCTGACAACGATTTCGTCCTTATAGACTCGCCAGCCGGCATTGAACATGGCTTTCAGAACGCCTTGGCGGGCGCCGACGAAGTGATTATTGTCACAACCCCAGAAGTTTCTGCCGTACGGAGCGCCGATCGCATCATTGGGTTGATTGAAATGAATGGCAAAGGGCCAGGCCGGTTGATTATCAATCGCATCAAACCGGCAATGGTCCGCCGTGGTGACATGTTAGACACTTATGATGTCATCGAGTTCCTGGCTATTGAATTGCTCGGAGTGATCCCTGAAGACGAAGCGGTCATCGTCTCTGCTAACAAAGGCGTACCGCTTGCCTTCGAACAAAGCACGCAAGCGAGTCAAGCCTTCCACAATATTGCCCGCCGCATACTGGGCGAAACCGTGCCCTTTATGCCCATTATTGAGGAACGCGGCGGCTTGCTAAACCGCTTGCGCAGTCTATTCCGTTTTCCATAGTTCCAACCAGATAATGAGTCAGCACCCAGACTTGCAGGAACAGGCATGGCAGAGAGGAGAACAATGGACATCTTCTCCAGATTATTTGGCAGATCCAAGACTAGCAAGGCGATTGCCAAGGAACGGCTTCGCCTGGTACTGATCCATGACCGGTCAGGCATCCCGCCCGAACTGTTGAACGTGATCAAAAACGAGATCATCACGGTGATTTCGAAGCACGTGAGGGTAGAGCGCGAAGGCATTCAAATCAGGTTGTCACACACCCAAGGGCATACCAGATTGGAAGCTGACATCCCCATCATCAGTTACCGTCAGGCTCCAACTGGAAGTCCCTTGCGGACGACACCAAAAACGGAAGCACAAAGATGAGAAGGCGAGTTTGGAGGAATTTCGATTTTTTGCTCTTGATCACCACGATAAGCATCATGGCTATTGGCATAGCCTTGATTTACAGCGCAACGATTTCTACAGAAGCCCATGACCCGCTCTTGGAACGGAGCTTTTTCCGCCAGATTTTGTCTGCGAGCAGCGGCTTGCTTCTTCTGCTGATCGCCGCTGCTCTCAATTATCAATTCCTGGGCAGTATCCACTGGCTTATCTACATCGTGGCACTGGGTATCTTAGGCATAGTGCTGATGATAGGACAGGTAGGATTTGGAGCACAAAGTTGGCTAACATGGCGACGAGCAGTACAACCTTCGGAGTTAGTCAAAGTGCTGCTCATCGTATTTCTAGCGAAATATCTGGCAGAGCATGAAGAACGCATCCAGGAACCACAGTGGCTCTTCTTTTCAGCACTTCTTATGCTCCCGCCTATATTCTTAATCTATCGTCAACCAGACCTGGGTACAGCGATAGTCCTGGTAGCCATCTGGATTGGTATGGTTTTTACAGCGGGGGTGCGTTTTCTCTACCTGGGCTTGCTTGGCATCGGAACTGCAACCATAGCGCCTGTCATTTGGTTTTCTCTCAAGGATTACATGAAACAGCGTATCCTTGTGTTCTTGAACCCAGCCAGCGATGTCTCAGGCATAAGCTATAATGCGCAACAGGCACTAATCAGCATTGGCTCCGGGGGCTGGTTTGGCAAGGGTTTTTTGCATGGCACACAGAGCCAGCTTTATTTCCTGCGCGTCCGGCATACAGATTATGTGTTTTCTGTCCTATGCGAGGAATTTGGCTTCATTGGCGCTCTGACGTTGCTTGCCCTATTAGTCATTTTGCTATGGCGCATCTTGCGCGCGGCCAGCATGGCGCAAGATGCCTTTGGGCGTTTGATCGCCTGTGGCGTGGCCACGATGATCTTTTTCCAAAGTTTTGTGAACATCGCTGTCAATGTAGGGCTTTTGCCAGTCACGGGACTGACCTTACCCTTGGTCAGCTATGGCGGCAGTTCCTTGTGGGCTACACTCCTTGGCATTGGATTGGTGGAAAGCGTGGCTATGCGCCATAAAAAACTAGAATTTGGAGATTAGAAGGATTGTCCATGATACGCGTGCGTTATGCTCCGAGCCCAACGGGATACCTTCATGCAGGCGGTGCCCGCACTTGTCTGTTCAATTGGCTGTTTGCCCGACGACACAACGGCCGGTTCATCCTGCGCATTGAGGATACAGACCGGACCAGGTACCAGGAGCGGTCATTGGCAGACCTGCTCGAGGGCTTGCGCTGGCTTGGCTTGGATTGGGACGAAGGTCCAGAAGTAGGTGGCCCCTACGGCCCTTACTTTCAATCCCAGCGGCTACCTCTTTACCAGGAATATGCACAGAAGCTAGTGGAAACTGGCCATGCATACAAGTGCTACTGCAGTCAGGAACGGCTCCAGCAATTGCGTGCAGAAGCAGGGCGACGCAACCAACCTACTGGTTATGACCGCCATTGCCGGGAGCTAAGCGCTAAGGAACGAGCGCAGAAAGAAGCCGAAGGCATTGTACCCGTCATCCGGCTCAAGGTGCCTTTGGAAGGAGAAACCTCGTTCCACGATTTGATCCGTGGCACAATCTCCATGCAAAATAGCCAGATGGATGATTTTATCCTGCTGAAATCGGATGGCTACCCTACGTATCATCTAGCCAATGTGGTAGATGACCACCTGATGGAGATCTCGCACATCATGCGCGCGGATGAGTGGATTCCTTCTACTCCCCGCCACGTGTTAATGTACCGAGCCTTTGGCTGGACCCCTCCGCTCTATGCCCATCTGCCAGTCATCCTGTCCCCCACCGGGAAAGGCAAGATGAGCAAACGTAAAACAATTGGATCGGACGGCAGGGAATACCCCGTCTTGATTCGCGAGTTCCGCGCTGCTGGCTACCTGCCCGAAGCACTGTTCAACTTCCTAGCCCTAGTCGGATGGTCCTATGATGACAAGACAGAAATCCTGACCCGTGAGCAAATCATCCAGCATTTTGACCTGGAGCATGTTAGCAAATCGCCTGCCAAATTCAGTTACGATAAACTGGACTGGATGAATGGCGTCTATATCCGCCAATTGGATCCCGACGATCTGGCGCGACGCCTCAAACCATTTCTGGACAAGGCGAAATTCGAGGCGGATTTGCCCACTATTCGACGCATGGTGCCACTCATCCAGGAACGCATGGTGAAGCTGACCGATGCACTAGCCTTGGTTGATTTCTTCTTTGCCGAGGAACTCCACTACGATCCGCAATTGCTCATTCAGAAAGGGATGGACGTTGAGCAGACCCGGCAAGTGCTGGCTGAATCCGAACGGGTATTGCGCGCTTTGCCCGTCTTCGAAGAAGCGGATATCGAGGCCGCATTGCGCGCCAAAGCCGAGGAAATGGGCTTGAAGGCGAGGCAATTCTTCGGCACATTGCGCATTGCCACCACAGGCAAAGAAGTTGCCCCGCCTCTATTTGGCACGCTGGCTATCCTGGGCCGCGATAAGGTGCTGAAGCGCATTGCCCGCGCTCGAGAACTGCTGATGGCAGCGGCATAACAAGACTGTGGAACTTTCAAGGTCTTGCTCCCATTTGCCATTCACGGCAATTTGTGCTAAAATAATATTGCGCTGGGGGATCGTCTAGTGGTAGGACAGCTGACTCTGGATCAGTAAGCCGAGGTTCGAATCCTCGTCCCCCAGCTTACGAATGAAACTCTTTCTGACAAGAAACCACAGCACGCGGCCCGAACGTCAACTGAGTCTCTACTCTGGCTTGGGCAAAAATGTGCAAAATCTGCGCAGGCAAGTACCACATGAGATAGGCTCATCATCCCATTGATGCTTTCTAAGTATGTGTCTAGAGGTTTCTTAGTTCACCTTTGCTCTCTGCCCCCTGGAAAAAGTTGCCATAAGCAGTGCGTCAACACAGTAAGCAACGCCGTTGCCCTACACGCTGTCACCGTTGCTTCGGAAACGGGAACACACTCACGAATAAAGTTCCAGGAGAACAAACGGGAGATAGATAACTCTGGCACACCCCATCTCACGACAGCCGCAGCCCAGGTCAATCCTGCACCAAATCCAAGTAAGAGAACATGATCACCTGGATTTAGACGCCCCTCCTCCACGGCCTCGCACAGGGCAATTGGTATGGAAGCTGCTGAGGTATTACCATACTTATGGATGTTAATAAAAACCTTCTCCTCTGGTATCTCCAGTCGTTCGCAAACGGACTGCACAATGCGTGCATTCGCTTGATGCGGTATCAATAGTGTGATATCACGGGGGGCAAGGCCAGCCATAGCCAAAACCTCGAGTGCAACTTGGGGCAGGGTTGTGACAGCAAATCTATAGAGTCGCCTTCCATTCATCTTGATGTGGTGCCAGCCCTGATCTAGAACTTCCTGACAGAAGGGATACTTGCTACCTCCGCCCGGTACGAACAGTGCATCATAGTCAGCACCGCTAGACCCTAGGCAGCAGGCAAGAAGGCCAGTCGGTTCTTCGCTGGCCTGCAAAACTACTGCTCCGGCCCCATCGCCAAAGAGCACACAAGTATCACGGTCCTGCCAATCGAGGAACTTGGAGATGATCTCAGCACCAATAACTAATACATGGCGATACATGCCGGTAGCGATAAATTGTGTGCCGACTGCCAAGCCATAGACAAAGCCCGCACAACCGGCCCGCAGGTCAAAGGCAGCAGCGTGTTCTGCACCCAGCTCGTGTTGGATCATACTTGCAGCAGCAGGGAGGAGGTAATCTGGCGAGGATGTGGCTACAATGATCAGATCTAGTTCAGCAGCATCAAGGCCCGCGATCGCTAGTGCTGCCCTGCTGGCAGCGACAGACATCGTTGTCACTGTTTCATCAGGAGTTGCGATCCGTCGCTCCCGAATGCCTGTGCGGGAATAGATCCATTCGTCGCTAGTGTCCACAATTCTCTCCAGATCTTGATTGGATAGAATCTTCTCTGGAAGGTACTTCCCCCAACCTATAATACGCGCGTACTTCACGATACAACCCTCCCTATCTTCCATCCTTTGTCCATGCTACATTCACTTGGGCGCGAACCTAGCGTTTTAGTGCTTGCCATAAGAGTAATGCGAGCAACAATAGAAATAGCAGAAGCAAGTCAGTGCTTGTTTTGCCACAAGTTCGGCGCACCCCAAGCGAATTCCAGATACCATGTATTGCATACCAGAGCAGTAATAACAAAATACCTGCTGTTGCATTCCTAGATTCTGGCGATAGAGCAGCAAATTCTTCCTTCAGCCAATCGGCTGCACTCCGATATAGGACATAGATAACAATAGCCACTGTTATAAGGGCAAATACTAGCATCACTTATTCAAGAACCAGCAAATAGAGCCTGTTCAGAAGACAGCCTACCCCTTTGCATGTTGGATACACGACCGATTAGCGCCTACTGGAGCGCAGGATGGACAGGAGCAACCACAGGCCAAGGGCAGCGACCGCCACAAACGCAGCAATGCTCAGCCGGAAGCTCCAGATCTGGCCAGGAGCATAGGCTGGTATCAGCATAGCCAGGCTGACGATAAATGCGGCGACCAGCACACTGACAGCCAGGCGATTAGCCACTCGGTCCAGGTGGCTTAGTCCATCCTTGAGATTTTTGACATCCAACACAAGTTGCAGCTCGCCCTTCTCCAGTTGCTCAAGCAGGCGAGAGCTACGCTGTGGAAATTTAGCCCATAGTTCACCCCACGTAAAGGCACCTTGCGCCAGTTCCCTACCCCAATCACGCGCAAAGAGCATTTGCCAAGACAACTTGCGTATATATGGCTGGCTAACTGCAAAGAGGTCAAAATCTGGATCCAACTGCAACCCTAGCCCTTCCAGCATGGTTAGGGTCTTGCCCAGAAGCCACCATTGACTGGGAAGGCGCAGGTGGTATTGGAAGGCAATCGGAGTTACATCATTCACTACCTGGCGCGCTCGTATCTCTTTCAATGGCCGCCCGTAGTATTTGGCCAACAACCTCTGTATCTCACGCTCCAGGTTCGCACGATTTATGTGAGAGGGTGCAGCCCCTACTTGTACCAGTTCACTAACAATCTCCCTCGTATCCAGTTGCACGGCCGCAATGTAGAGACGAATCAGATGCTCCCTATCCCATGGGGTAAGGTGCCCCACCATCCCAAAATCCATTGCTCCAATCACCCCGTTCTCCATAATGAAAAAATTGCCGGGATGGGGATCAGCATGGAAAAATCCATCCTCCAGCACTTCTTTAATAATGATGCGCGCACTGTTCAATGCGACCAGATGGCGATCGATCCCAACCGCATCAAGCGCCTTGATGTCATTAATCTTGATACCTTGGATGCGCTCCAAAGTCAGAACTTTTTCCGTCGTATAGTCCCAATAAACCCTCGGTATGTAGAGAGCTGTTTCATTAGCAAAGTTTCGACGGAAGCGATCCGCATTACGGCCCTCAGACAGGTAGTCCATCTCATTACGCAACGTATACGCAAAATCCTCGATGATGTCAGGCAATTCATAGACCTCGCTTAGAGGAGTATGCTTAGCCGCCCACTGTGCCACATCGCGCAAGATTTCCAGATCCACGTTAACAACCTCTTCAATCCCAGGCCGTCTAGCTTTGACCACTACCTTCTCACCACTTCGCAAGGTTGCGCAGTGCACCTGCCCAAGCGAAGCAGCCGCCACAGGCTGGTTTTCAAAAGAAGCAAAAACGCGGTCTAGAGCGCCGAGCTCTTCCTCAATCTCTGCCTTGATCTCCTCCCAAGGTGCAGGGGTCACCATATCTTGCAAGTGACTCAACTCCATTAGATAGACTGGCGGGATCAGGTCCGGGCGGGTGCTGAGGATCTGCGAAAATTTAATAAACGTCGGTCCCAGTTCCTCTATAGCCATGCGCAGCCGCTGAGGGAGAGAAAACCTCTCCTGTTCTGCTACTTCCGGTTGCAGAGCCCGCTTGGGTAGCTTTAGATAAGGTACCAGGCCCAGTTGATCTATAAGGGCCCCCAGGCCATGTTTGGCTAGGATAGCTATGATCTCGCGGTAGCGTCGCAGATGCCTGCGCGTTTGCCCTATTTCTCGCATGACTACGCTCCCTCTGGAGAACGAGCCACTCGCTCGTCAGCTATCCTGTTTTTACCCCAGAAGCATCCCATGACTCTGGTCAAACTCGGCCAGTGGCTCAGCCATAGGAGGCTCTGCAAAGAGCATCGCAACATGCTCCATGGCCTCCAACGCTGCTGGCAAGCCATGCCTGTGTACACATGTTCCATCAGATTAGTCGCCTGTGCTGGCGGCTGTTCACAGTCCAGATATAGAGGCATCAACTTTTTTGACAGCGGAAGAATATGTCTGGACCTTGCGCTGGGCCACTCGAAAGCGAGGGAAGTCTAAGCGTGAGCGTAATACCTGCTGGATCGCAGGAAGGGCCGCAACAGCAGCATTCTCTCCGGCAGCGATGCAGTCTGCCACTTTGGCAAAACCGGACAACAAATTGATATCATTGTCCAGCGTTGGCTCAATCAACACTTCAGGTCGCGCTTCTGCCAATTTCTGCGCAACGAGCTGGCGTTCCATGATACCTACTGTGCGCTGCAAAGTTTCCGTGAGCGTCTCAATTTCTATAGGCAGCAGCCGATGTTTCCCTTTTCTGAGCAATTGTGAATAGTCCTGCAGCCTCACCGAGACATCTACAGCGATTACTATATCGGCACCCATACGACGTACAACATCCACGGGTAGATTGTTGAGTACGCCGCCATCAACTAGGAGCCATTCGTTCATGTGAAAGGGTGCAAAAACCCCAGGGAGCGAGATAGTCGCTCGTAATGCATCCGCAATGGAGCCCTCCTTTAATATCACCTCTTCGCCCTTGATAAGGTCAACAGCAACTAAGGCTAAGGGAATACGCAGGTCCGCGAAAGTAGCGCCACCCAACTGATGCTCGAAATATTCCCGAATGCGTTGACCCCTTAATAAGCCCTGATTGGAAAAAGAGCGGTCAATGAGCGTGGCCAGGTTCCGCAATTTACCCATGCGCAAAGCCTCTGCTTCCAGATAAGCTGTTCCCAACCCAGCTGCGTAACCCGCGGCGATTACACCCCCCATACTGGTACCAGCCAGAAAATGTACAGGAATACCCTCTCGCTCGATCACTTTCAAAACGCCTATATGGGCAAGGCCACGTGACCCGCCACCGCTAAGTGCTACTCCGACTTTGGGACGATGAAGCCATAGCCTCATACTACCTCTTACTCGCCTCTTGATATTCCCTGATAGCTTGCAGCAAATGCTGCCTGTCAAAATCTGGCCAGTAAACAGGAGTGATCCAGAAAATTGCACCAACTGCCTGCCAGATTAGGAAATTGCTCAAGCGCATTTCCCCGGCAGTACGAATAACAAGGTCTGGTTCTGGCAGGCCGGCAGTATACAGGTAACGGCTAAAGGTGGTTTCGTCCAAAGCATCTGGATCGAGCTCACCGCGCTGGTACGCTGCTATCGCGGCGCGGCTGGCATCTACAATTTCAGCCCGACCACCATAGTTAAGAGCCAGGTTGAGGATCAACTTATCTCCGTCACGCGTCTCATCCATGGCCTGATCTAGTGCAGCGCACAGCGAAGAGGGCAAACCTGCACGCCTACCAATCACGTTTAAGCGCACTCCATTGCGGCGCAACTCAGCCGCTTCGCGCCGTGCATACTCCTCGCATACACGCATCAAAAAGGCTACTTCCGCTTCTGGTCGACTCCAGTTCTCAGTGGAAAAAGTGTACAGTGTAAGCACATGGATCCCCATTTCAGGACAGATACGCACTATGCGCCGCACAGCTTCCACTCCGGCTTGGTGCCCTGCTACGCGTGGCAGACCCTGCTGCTGAGCCCAGCGTCCGTTACCGTCCATGATAATCGCTACATGACGGGGGACAGAATTGATTTGGTCACCTCCTGGTAAGAAATTGCTCATGCATATCCAAGCAATATCTCCATAAAGCCATGAGTCTCTATCCTTCTCCAATGGTACAGGCTCTCACAGAACGGCCCAGGCTTCGAGCAACTGCTCTCGATTTACAGCTGCGGGCAATGGCTACCGAGGGAAGCAGCCAATCAGGCCTATCTTCGGCCAAGGTACTTCCTTTCCCAGATGTCTTGGCTGAATTCCCCGATATCCATCCCGTAGGCAACCATGCCCTTGTAGTATTCCTTATCTTCGAGAGCCTGTTGGGCTGCTTCATCCTCAGGTTCAGGATGATAGCGATCAATTAGCTCTCTGAACATGCGGTGATGGTCACGGATGGGGCAAGGGCGCAACCAGTTTCCTTCCTTCAGCGGCTCGCTTTGACCATAGCCATAGTCTCGCTGCCACTGACGAATAGCTTGGAAGAAGGGAGCTTCCCAGACATCATTCAACGTGCCTCCCTGCGCGTAAATGTCATTGATGTTAGCGACAGAATACGGCGCGAATACACACGGCATGACCTTGCCGTTCCAGTCGATGTAAATATAGCCACCTTCCCTGCCAGCCGAGATGCATCCCTGAACCAGTGGACCGTGATTCCAAAAGTCAATGAGAGCAATGCGCCGCTTTTCAATCACCTCCCAGGATCGGCGCCATAGTTCGATACGCTGTTCCGGAGTAGGCATCAAGGTAAGAGTAAAACTCCGCCCAATAGGCATATAGTGGAAGATAAACCCATAGACGGCGCCCTGTTCACCAAAAAAGAAGTCCAGAAATTCATCGGACAGAATTTCTTCAGAATTGAAACGCGTCGCGGTGACCGAAATGCCAAAGGGCACTCCCACCTCGCGCAAATTGGCCATTGCGGTTAAGATGCGATCGAACACTCCCGCACCCCGGCGTTCATCCGTACGCTCGCGCATGCCTTCGACCGAGATGGCTGGCGTCAAATTCCCCAGTCTGGCCAAGCGTGCTGCTACTTCTTTATCAATGAGCGTGCCGTTGGTATACATTAAAAACATGCAGTCAGAATGCTTCTCCACTGCATCGAGTAGGTCTTTACCCTCAGACCGGTAAGCCAGCGGTTCACCACCCGAGATAACAATAAAACGATCGTTCCACAACTCCTTAGCCTCAAGAATGATACGGTCGAAAATGGACCAGGGCAACTTGGCGGCCGTCGGGCCTGAACTGGCGTAGCAGCCAGTACAGTGCAGATTACAGGCATGGCCTGGGCTAATAGTGATAAACCACGGTGGCTTACACCCATGTTCCTCTATAAAAGGCAAATCAGCGGGCTGATTTGCTAGCGATGGCAGCCACAGCGTGCGTAAGAACACGTTCATGATCCCATCGAACACATGCGGGGAGAGCGTCTTCTGACGCAAAGCTTTGTTCACGGTGCTGAAGAGAGCCAAACCCATCAGTTTACGTTGGCGCGTGATCTCACGCCAAACCGGCGGGACATTATCATCTCTGTCTAGAGTAGCCTCCAGCCACTGGCCTATGAATCGAAACACGGGCTCACGTATAGCATTGTTGTAGAGCAACCGCTTCCCAACAGCGAAAAGGGGTCCGCCGACTCGACTTGTCATTAATCTGCTGCCAAGCTGTACCATGTCCATCGCAACACCTCCTTTGAAGAATAGCAGCCATACAATGCGAATACCCCACTGGTTGAATACGCTCCAAGAAAAAGGGCACAAACCGTTACGGTAAAGTTCCTTCACTTCTCATGCAGGCACTCGTTTTACATACTACCAAAGGGAAGACCGGGAAAATACTTCATAGCTTCTGTCAACTTCTTATCCTTCAGGCAGCGTAGGGTCGAAAGCGGGGCAACTCTGACACTCGACCAAATCATCAAGTCCAGAATGGGTGAACGCACAACCCAGCTCTACCTTCACCACGTGATTATCATCTCTCTTATCCAGGATAGTGTAGAATTCCAAATATTTACACTGAATGCTCGCAGCAAATGCTGGCACTGGGCAGTCATGGCACAATGCACAATTCTCTCCGAGTGCATAAAAGTTCAAGCCTATGCTACAACCCAGGCCATGTTGCGCAACCTCAAGAAATCTGCATTGAATGTTCATTATCATCAACCTGCCAGGATACCCATTTCCTTAGCGCAGCCAGTATCTCTGATGACTAGCGAGAAACCAATGAGTGGGCTCCCATGCCCAGCCCACACTTGCGGGTCTGGAACGCAGCCCAATGTAAGCATCTCTAGCATGGGAGCCGCTTCGTGTGAACTGCTGGGACAGACTCCTAACTGGTTTTTGCTTTTGGGGCTAAGCCGCCTGTCTTACGAGCCAGGTCTTCAATGTCCGCGCGCGTGGCAAATCCCATGTCCGAGAGCACTCCGCTCAATTTTGTCGTGATTTTCTTCTTCAACTCGGAGCGCTCCTGCTCGCCGCGCCTCATCAACTCATCGTGCTTTGGCAATTTCTCTACGATAGAGCGGGCCTTGTCCCTGCCCAATGCAAAGAGGCCTAAGCCAATCACAAACCCCTCCTCGACCCGACGCAACATTTCATTCACCTCCTTTCCTTCTCTATTAGCGCCGAGGCAAAACTTGCCGCCTCGAACATATACACGTTCCTTAAATCCCGTCCTATAATAGTGTCACTCGCTATCCAGCCTAGTTTCAATCCCGGTTTTAACAGCGACCGTTTAAGATTTTTTGCAATTCCATGTGATTACTCCCCTCTTCACCTTTTGAACAGTCTCCGCAGTGTTGCTTGCACCTCACGTCCAGAACTAGGCGACAACAGCAGGATTGCTCCAGCACCCATGATTAAGCCAATGAGCCAACCGAACCCTGCGGCTAAAGTCAGTCCCCCAAATGTTATCAGGATGGGTCGTAGATCTAGTTCTCTCAATAATTTTCCTCCCATAGCATTGGAACAAATCTCATCGCCGGAACCTTAGCCCCCCATTAGAACGAAGTCTACCGCCCTCGGCTTAGTGCATACTCCTTAAAAAATAAATGATTCTAATAAAACCAAAAAATGGTTTACAAAAGAGACCTACGCACTGATAGCTTGCACCACTTCTTGCACAAACTCAGTAAGGGCCTTTTTCTTCGGCGCGCTCAACTTGCTCACAATATCCTGATACCGCCTTATCTGCGAAAAGAATATGCTCATAAAGCGGCGGTTGACCCGTTCCACCAGGGAGAGCCCAAATGTTAGACCTGCCAAGGCGCTCAATCCCACTTCCCCTGGCAACCCCAGCGTTGCTAGCCCATCCAAAAATCCACTTTGCATTAGCTCTTCCCTTAGCAGGTACAAATTTAAAATCATGGCGGTAACCATTTCAGCAGCGAAGATCAAGGGCGATTCGCGTTCAGGAACTCTACTGAGCAGCTCATCCAATAGCTCCTCATAGTTGCTGCTTCTTCCTTGGCGCACAGCTTCCAGGATGCGTTGCTTAACAACTCCCCATTCCTTCTGGTTCCAATCTTCGCCAGCCAATTCTGCCAACACCGCCGTTGCCTTCTCTGTGGGGTAAAAAGCAATAGTGGAACGGCCAGGCCCAGCACCTTTTCCAGGGATTATGTACTCTGAGACTACCAGTCCCCTTTCTTCCAATAAGCGTAACATGTCGTAGGCGGTAATAGCGCTCACACCAAGACGTTCACCCACTACACTGTAATGCAGAGGGTGTGCGCTCTCGCGATAAATATCCAGGAACTGCTCAAGGAAAACTCTCTGGCGTCCGGTGAGTTTCAAAGATCCTCCCCTAGAGCTCCACAATCTGTCGGCCTTGTACCTTTGCAGCGCTGTAGGCACAATTTGTCCAAAAAAACAAAATAATTTATTATGTTATAGCACAATTGGCTTATTTTGTCAAATTTCCTATCAATGCTAATGATAGGGTCTATGCTTTATGTGTTATAATCATCTTGCTTCCTATAAAGGGAGTCCCAATGAGCGTTGTGGATAGAGAATCAGAAATTGCGCAATTGAGCGCACTCTATGGCGTTCCCCTTCGCCAACGCTGTGTGCTCCAGGTAGGTGATACAACCATCCAACATTGGTTTAAAAAATACCGTGGGGGGAATGGCGAAGTGGTGCTGTTCATCCGCCTCCGCAACGGGGATTTGCTCCTGCATACCAAAGATTTCTACCCGGCAGGGGTGTTCCGCGTACCCTCTGGCGGGATCAAGACAGGCGAAAGTCTGTGCGATGCCTTGCGGCGCGAAGCCTTGGAGGAGACTGGATTGGACGTAGCCATTGAACGCTTCCTGGCCGTGCTTGAATTTGAATTCCATTGCCAAGGGCTTGTCATCCCTTACCCCTCCTACCTCTTTCTGTTACGCGAAGTGGGTGGAGCACTGAGAACAGTGGATCAAGAGGAGCGCATTGCTGCTTTCACTACAGTGCCTATGCCCCATCTATTTTCTGTAGCCGAACGTTTGGAGAATCTCCCCCCCGACTGGCATGACTGGGGTCTGTTCCGGGCTTTGCCGCATCGTGTGGCAGCAGAATTATTGCACCAAGTGTGATACGATGTCAGAAAAGCAATACGATGTCATTGTTGTGGGCGCAGGCCATGCGGGTTGCGAGGCAGCTCTCGCAGCAGCACGCATGGGTGCTCAGACGCTCCTATTAACCATGAACCTAGACCTCATCGCACAGATGCCCTGCAACCCGAGCATCGGGGGGCCAGCCAAGGGGCATCTCGTGCGTGAGATTGACGCCTTGGGCGGTGAAATGGGCCGCAACACAGACCGTACCTTTATCCAGATACGCATGCTCAACATATCTAAGGGACCAGCAGTTCGTGCCCTGCGCGCCCAGGCAGACAAGCGCCTATACTCACTGGCGATGAAGCACACACTGGAACGCACCGCAAACCTCGATGTGGCGCAGGCTTTGACCGAGCGATTGCTGGTGCGGGACGACCGTGTATACGGTGTCGTTACGAGTACGGGGCAGGTGTACCGAGGACAAACAGTCGTGCTCACGACAGGCACATTCCTCAATGGCCGTATCCTCACCGGGGAGCATTCTTACCCGGCTGGCCGTGCTGGTGAATTCCCAGCGGTGGGCCTCTCGGCCTGTCTACGGGAACTTGGCTTCACCTTGGGCCGGCTGCAAACCAACACACCGCCACGCGTGGATGCTCGCACGATTGACTTTAGCAAGACTGTCCCACAATACGGTAGTGAATCTCCGCTCTACTTCAGTTTCGAATCCCGTGCTGAACCTGACCCCCTTATCTTGCATGATCCCCGTTCCTGGCTCAACCCGATTTATCCTATCCCACAGCAAACGGCATGGCGCTTGCAACTCCCCTGTTACCTAGTATATACCAACGAGGAGACACACTGCATTGTGCGCGAGAACTTGCACCGCTCTCCCATTGCGGCAGGTTTTATCGCAGGCACAGGCCCTCGTTATTGCCCTTCTATTGAGGAGAAAATCGTCCGTTTTCCTGATAAACAGGCACATCAGCTCTTTCTCGAACCAGAGGGCTTTGCTACCGGAGAGGTATACGTCCAAGGCTGTTTCACTAGCCTGCCGGAGGAAGTGCAACTAGCGATGCTGCGCACGATTCCGGCATTGGCAAATGTGCGCATCATGCGCGCCGGCTACGCGATCGAGTATGATTTTGTTCCCCCTGCGCAGATCTCCGCCACTCTGGAAACCAAACTGATCGGCGGGTTATTTCATGCTGGCCAGATCAACGGCACTTCGGGCTACGAAGAAGCTGCTGCACAGGGATTGCTGGCTGGCATTAACGCCGCCCGCAAAGCGGATGGCAAAACACCCATTATCCTACGCCGAGACCAGGCATATATCGGGGTGCTGATTGATGACATCGTGACCAAAGAAGTTACTGAGCCTTACCGCATCTTTACCTCACGGGCAGAGTACCGCTTGTTGTTGCGCCATGACAATGCAGACCTAAGGCTTAGCCCTTTGGGCTATGAAGTCGGTTTGATCAGAGATGACAGGTATCGCCAGGTGGAGCAAAAGCGACAGCAGATAGCCACAGAACTGCAACGGCTGGCAAATACCTGGCTGCCGCCGTCCTCGCAGGTGAATGAAGTGATGGAGCGCTTTGGCTTTGAACCATTGAACAGGGACATTAACCTGTTGCAATTGCTATGCCGCCCTGAGGTGAATTACGGTCTCATCGCTGTTCTCGCGCCAGCTCCTACCCCTCTTTCACCAGAGGTGAGCGAGCAGGTCGAGATTGAGGCCAAATACAGGGGATATATTGAAAAGCAATTGCTTGAGATAGAACACATGCGTCGCCTTGAGGATTGGCGAATCCCACGGGAATTGGATTATCGGCAGATTACCGGACTACGCAAGGAGGCCCAAGAAAAGTTGGCATTCTTCAGGCCACTAACTGTGGGGCAAGCAGCAAGGATTCAAGGGGTTACCCCGGCGGACATTTCGATCCTGCTCATCCATTTGCGACGCTCAATGCCTCTAGAGGAAAAGGGCCACACATCCTAAGAGGCGCTGCCTTTGAGTACTATAGGCAGGAAAAGCTCGACAGAAAGACGCTGATAGAACACATCCCAGTTGCCCGCTGCCACACGCTTAGCCCAGACCGCATGTAGCCCTCCGTTTGCGCTCACTGCAAGTTGCAGATCAGACACTCCCTGTGTGTCACTGAGAACCACCGTTGGTTGCCACCAAGGGCTGTTATAAGCCTTGACCCTTTTACGATAGAGAATTACCGTGCTCTCATCCCAACCAGCGTAGATGATATTGCCGCCAGGAGCGGTGGCTGCGTTTGGCAAATAGGCATCCACTTCGTCCTCAGAAATCCTCTCAGGGATAGACCAAAAGCCTACCCTTCCCCATGTGTAATAAATCGTGTAATAATTGTTCGCCCTCTCTTGCCAAAGGATGTGTGCTTCACTGCTTCCATCCACTGCTATGTTGGGGATGATGGACTGCTCTGTGGCACTGTCAGACAGGTTCTCGGGCAAAGACCAGTTCGCTCCATTCCAGCGGCTGTAATATATCTCGTAAGGAGCGCTTGGTGTATCCCGATCTTGCCACGCCACATGCACCACTCCATTCATGTCCACAGCGATGGTCGGTGCACCGCCCAAAGCGTTGGGAATCGGCTCATTGAGCCAGTAGGTGCCATTCCAGTAAGCATGGTAAATGACGTTATAACCGGGGGTGTTGTCTGCCCAAACCACGTGGAGCATCCCATCAGGAGCAATGGCAAGAGCAGGTGAGGACGAAACACCGCTGGTATTGGAGACATTGCGCGGCAGACTCCATGTGCTTCCATTCCAGCGACAATAATAAATCTCATAATTGCCACCAAATTCATTGACCAGGACCAGATGAGCCATGCCAGCGGCATCTGCTGCTATGTCAGGTTGCTCGCCCGTGGCGACGCTGTAGATTGATGACCAGACGTCCCCACGGCGAAACCGATGGTAAACCCGGCCACGCTCTTCCCAGACAATATGCACGCTATTCCCCGACACAGCCAAAGCGGGTGCACGAGAATCTGTGGAAGAAGCGGAGACATTGAACGGCTCTCCGCTAGGAGAAACTAGCTTGGCCTTGCTCGCAGAGAAATTCTCAGACAGCGCTCCATCCTCTCCCATTGAGGAAAGACCGAAATAGAGGCAAAGAAAAACAACGAGCAACCAAGTTCCAGCACTGCTGAATCTACTGCCCAAAATGCTCTCCTGAGTGCGCCAATGCCTAAATCAGAAAACTGTGAATAGTCAAGCAATGATCTACAAGCAAGGCATTGGGTGATGAATTGCTTTGATGGCCGGTTATGGAGACATGCTGCAACCGCTAAACCGTCCTGGAGAAGTATATTTTAGTTCGGCCTTGAAAGCCGGATACGCTGTGCCAGCAACGTGCCATCTAGACGACGAAGCGCCCTCGCCTGTGCCCACATGCCTACCTCGGCAGGGGCACGGCTATCGTCTATAAAGGTGCGCGCATCCACATACACCGTCGTCCCTGCAATGACCCAGTACTTGGCATCGATCTTCTCCACCACACCTTCGATGTCAACCTGCGGCGTAATACCAGGGCCTTTGACAGTAATGGACTGAGCCAGGACGGAACCATCAGGCTGAAGTATCCCTTGTACTTCGGCAATGAGACCCAGCTCGGGAACCCCTCGGACCACCGTAGCCACATTGATGGCTACGGTAATCCCATTGACTATCCAAGTCGTGTCTGATAGCCCCTCGATAGCACCCTCGAACTCAACCTCCGCGTAGGCTCCAGCTACCACAACCTTGATGCTTCTGGCAAGTACGGTGTCATAGGGCAAACGAATCCCTTTCACCTCAGCCAAAGCACCAATCTCAGGTCTGCCCTGGATCGCCGTGTTCTCTGCAATCAATACCATGCGGTTGCATACAATCCAGTAGCGTGGATCGATTTCCTGGATAAGGCACCGGAACTCCATATTGGTCCCCCACGGCGATTCCCCTTGCGGTTGGAGAAAGAAATCTTCGGCACAGAGATGGTCCTCATCATCGAACCGTGCGGTGATTGCCGCATACACCCCTGCTTTTGCCATTCTTGCCATGGGAGAAGCAGGTTCCACACGCACCTCCTGGCCGCCGATGGTCCAGGCCGTTGGCTTGACCTCATTGAGCCAGCCTACTAACTTGACCAAAGGCCGCCTGAACAGTGTCCATCGAGTATTGGCTTCTTGTATGGGAGTTGGCTGGCTTTGGGCGTTGACCGGCAGCGGTTCGCCTACAGCGCTCAGCGGGATAAGCACTACCGCCACGAGTAACCAAAGTATCACCCAATGCCAATCACAGATGAATCGTCGCACTTTCACCCTTTTCCTTACTCACATTAGCCAGGAGCAGATTACACCGCGGAACTCGGCTCTATGCTGGCGTGGGTGTTGGAGTAGCGGATGTCTGCACAATGATCCTGCGCCCCAATACTGCACCATCTGGCAGAAGCAATCCTTGAACTTCAGCCGTTTGGCCAACTGCAGGTGTGCCTTCAATCACGGTTTGGGCATCAATGCGCACAATAACCCCTTCGACGACCCATTCCGTGGGGCTGATACTTTGAATAACGCCTTCGAACTGGACCTCTTCTTGAGGTAACTGGATCACTATCTGCCTGGCGATAAGCGTCCCATCCGCCCGACGCAACGCCTTCACTTCGGCGAGAAGCCCTTTTTGCGGAGTGCCTTCGATGCGCGTATCTGCGGTGATAATCACGGTATAACTGCCAATGACCCACTGCGTTGAGCTCCAACTGTCAATCAACCCTTGAAACTCAAAGGGTTGCTCAGCAGGTGGTTCTGCCTGCTCAATGGTGATTTCGAGCGCCAGTAGAGAGCCATCTTCCTGACGTGTAGCGATCACCGACGCAATAGCCCCCACCGCTGCTCTGGCAGACGATTCGTCAATGCGCGTCTGCGCATTCACTTTAACCATTTGTCCGCCTATTGTCCAGGCGGCGGCTGTGATTGCTTCAATGCGGCCCTTGAAGCGAACTTTAACCTCGCGGGGAGGCGCTGCCGTTGGCGGAATAGCGGTTGCAGTAGCAGTCTGTGTCACAGTGGGCTTTGGCGTGGACGTCCGACTGGAAGTGGGTGTGGGTATCAGCGGAGGGGGCTGAACTGGTGCCTGTGCCGGTGGAGATTCCGTAGGAATGGGGGTTTTTGAAGGCGTTGAAGTAAACGTTGCCGTCGGCTTGGGCGTAGGAGAGGGCATGGATTCTGTAGGCGCTGCTTCTGGCTCCGCAGCAATACGTACAGCCAACAAGGTGCCATCGCTGAGAGAGCGCACATGGACACGCACAAACGTGCCCAGAGCAATATCCCCTTCGAGGACAGTCTCAGCAGAGATGCGGATGACCACTCCACCCACTGTCCAATGGGCATCCTCTATGAGATCCACGTGGCCTCGGAAAGATAGTTCAGCGATTCGCTGGCTGCCGGCAATAGCCTTTGCTTCCTCACGTCGGCGTTCATCTAACTGTTGCATAAGCTGAGCTTTCGCCTGACGGTCAAAGGTTATCAGAAGCTGGAATTCTTCTGCTGCTCTTTTTACCGCGTACAGTGGATCGCCAGGCAAGCTTTTGGCCGAGGCAGCGACAGTGCCCACGCCTAGCACCGCACTGAGCAGGAGTGCGACCAAGACTATAGTTACCGTGCTTCTACGCATCAATGATTGCAGGCTGGGCCATACTAGGAGCGGTCGCCCCTGCTTTTTTGCTGCTTCGGCTTCCTTCAACCGCGCCACTTCGCTCAATAGTCTCTGCCGGCCTCTCTGCAGTGCAGCAGGAGGTGGAATCTGTTCTTGCCGCAGGGACTTGAGCTGCAGTACAAGTCGCAACAAAGGCTCGAGGTCCTTTGCCAGCGCGGGTTGCTGAGCAACACGGGCTTCAAGGGACTCTTCACTATCAATCTCGTTAAGCCACTCGTCTAAAATGGCTTCAAGCCGGTCTGTCATAACTCTTCTCCGCCTATAATTCGGCGTAATGCAGCCAGCGCCCTAAACTGCAATGACTTGATCGCTCCTTCCGATTTACCCATGAGTTGTGCTATCTCCGCATTGCTCATGCCCTCGAGGAATTTCAGCGTAATTACTAAGCTTTGTTCCTCCGTCAACTGGCTGATCGCTGCGCGCAAGCGCTGCTGGGTAAGCGATCGTTCCGCCACATCCGCCGGATGCTCATGCGAAGCGACAGGCCACTCATCCAGTGGCACGTCATCCTGCCGGCCTGCACGGAAATGGTCCACTACCAAATTGTGCGCGATACGATACAGCCAGCCTGAAAAAGATGTCTGCCACGCCTTGGACGAACGAATAGCTTCTAGCATGCGCAAGAAAACAGTCGCCGTTAGATCTTCAGCCAAAGGTGCATTGCCCAGGCGATGGTAGATATAATTGTAGATGCGTAGTGAGTACCGATCATAAATCTCAGCAATCGCTGCTTGATCGTACTCTCTAGCCCTTTTCAGCAGCGCCGATTCCTCGTTCGACTGCATGTAAGGGCTACTCTCCTCTCTACAAGACGTTGATGAGATAGCCAAAGATACGCCTGTCCTTCCACTATTTCCACGGCTTACACGCTATCTCTAATATACCCCCAATGGTAGGTTTCTGTCAAGCGCAGAATGCGCTTGCGCAAGGAGATCGTTACTAGGTGATGCAGAGGATTTTGACAAGGGAGGCTCCTGCGGTAAAAGAGTTGTGGCAGCTACTTCACAAGGGAAGTATAACCTATCGCTGATCTGGCCCATCGGGAGTGTATACGGTGAATCGCGTAAAAAGATATACCTCGTACTGACCTATACCACGAGGAAAGAAGCATCAGATCCATCGCCGGCAGAGAAAGCCATGCACAATTGGCTGTGCCATTTCTAAGAAGAGTAAACAGCGAGCTATTGCACTCCTAGATAGGATTTCCTAACTGCATCATTGCAACTTAATTCGGCACAAGGCCCTTCCAGCACTACTCGGCCAACTTCTAACACATAACCGTAGTCAGCAACCTGGAAAGCGGCTCGAGCGTTCTGCTCCACGAGAAGGACTGTCACCCCTTCAGCATGCAGCTGATTTATAGTAGCAAACACCTGGCTAACCAGAAAGGGAGCTAGCCCAAGAGAAGGCTCATCCATCAGCAGCAGCTTGGGTCTAGACATCAGAGCCCGTCCAATAGCCAGCATTTGCTGTTCACCTCCTGATAGTGTGCCAGCTGACTGTAAGGCCCTCTCCTTAAGGATGGGGAAAAGGGAGAAAATCCATTCTAGGTCCTTTTGTATCTCTGCCTTATCTTTCCTAGTATACGCTCCGATAAAAAGATTCTCCAAAGTGGATAAGTTGGAGAAAATACGCCGGCCTTCTGGAACCATGGCAATGCCCCGCTCTATAATTTCGTAGGGCTTGAGGTTGGTAATATTATAGCCGTTGAAAAAAATATGGCCTTCTCGCGCCTTGACCAAGCCACAGATGGTGCGCAGGAGTGTGCTTTTCCCTGCTCCGTTGGCACCAATCAAAGTCACTACTCGTCCTTCTGGAACCTCTAATGAGACTCCTTTTAGGGCGTGAATGCCGCCATAAAATACATGCAGATCTTGTACCTCAAGCATCGCCTTTTCCTCCCAGATAGGCTTCGATCACTTTGGGATTGTTCTGGATTTCCAAAGGCGTCCCTCTGGCAATAGTGCGCCCGTAATTCAGGACCTGAATCCATTGGCAAATTCCCATTACCAACCGCATCTGATGCTCAATGAGAAGAATAGTGAGTCCAAAATCACGAAGGATTCTACAGATAAATCCCATTAACTCGTTTATTTCCTCTACGCTCATCCCCGCTCCAGGCTCATCCAAAAGGAGCACCTTTGGTCTAGTAGCTAGAGCACGCGCTATTTCCAATCTCCTCTGCTGCCCATAGGGCAACCCTCCCGCCTGCTCATGAGCCACATCTGCCAAGCCCACAGCTTCCAATAATTCCATCGCCTCTCGCCGATTGAGTTCTTCTTCTTTATTGTACTTTGGCAAGCGAGCAATAGCTTCCCAAGGCGACGAACGCAGTCGCAAGTGGCTAGCAACCAAAACATTATCAAGAACGCTAAGAGTAGGGAACAGGCGAATGTTCTGGAAAGTCCTGGCAATGCCCAAAGCGGCTATCTTGTCTGGCCTTAGCCCGGTAATATCCTTGCTATCAAAATAAACTCTCCCTTTGGTAGGTTTGTAGATCCCGGTAATAACGTTGAAAGCAGTAGTCTTGCCAGCTCCATTAGGACCTATAAGGCCAGCCAATTCTCCTTCTTTCATCTCAAGGGAAAAATCGGCCAGAGCCACTACCCCGCCGAACTGCATGGTGACATTGTCAACTTTCAATATATTCGGTGTGCTCATTTTATCCCTCAGATTGTTTTCCTAGAACCAGCTGCACACGCGCCCAAAACCATTGCCAAGAAAATTCCCTACCACCCATAAGTCCTTTACGATAAAACAGGATAAGCAGCAGAAGCATAATAGAGAAAGCAACCATCCTCATACCGGGGATACCAGGTATATGAAGGCCAGCTATGGTTACAGGCGATTCTACTGCCCGCAATAGCTCTCCTAAGGGGATATATATTAGTGAGCTTATGACCGAACCGGTAAGGCTCCCCACTCCACCTAACACTACAATGCTCACTACCTGAAATGTCAGAAAAAAAGTAAAGGCATTCGGGTCAATAGTGCTAAGTAAGTTGGCCAGAAGCCCACCGCTCACTCCAGTAAGGAAAGAAGCAATAGTAAAAGCCAGTAGTTTATGGTAAAATAGATTAACTCCCATGCTTTGTGCAGCAATCTCATCCTCCCGAATAGCTTTGAAAGCACGGCCATAACTGCTGTCCCCTAGGCGCTTAACTATGAAAATAGCAAGTATGGCCCATCCCCAGCTCCACAACAAATTAGTATAGCTCGGTATTCCTTTAAGCCCTAAGGCACCATTGGTAACGCGCTGAAGGTTTACTATAACCACGCGGATAATCTCTGCAAAGCCCAACGTAGAGAGCGCAAGATAATCACCACGCAATCGAAGGGCTGGCATTCCCACGATCAGGCCAAACAGAGCAGCTACCGACCCAGCGGCCAGCAACGAGGGTAAGAATGGCCATTGAATGCTATTGAGCGGCCAAATCAGAGGAGCCAGGAAAAAATTCGCTTTCTTCTGGGTGATATCCATTGTCAAAAGGGCTGCTGTATAAGCACCCACGCATACAAAGCCTGCATGGCCTAGCGAAAATTGGCCTGTGTAGCCAAAGACTAAGTTGAAAGTGGTTGCTAAGATGATATTGATGGCACAGAGAATAAGGATCCTGGTCAGATAAGGATTCAAGTTTTGCTGTGCCCAATATAGCCAACCAAAGAATAACAATAAGAACACGGCAGTTAAGATTTTCCCAATCTTCTCATCCATTTTGTCGTTCTCCCATTCACAAATTTCAGACCTTAGTTTCTATGACCTGTACACCAAAAATACCCCCAGGTCGTAAAAGGAGAATTAGGATAAGTAGAGAGTAGGAGAACAAGTCTCTGAATCCAGCTAATCCAGGCAAAAAGGCAATAAGCATTATCTCCGTCAAGCCTAAACAAAACCCGCCCAGTAAGGCGCCTGGAATGCTACCAATCCCCCCTAGCACAGCTCCGATGAAAGCCTTGATGCCTGGCATTACTCCCATCAGAGGATAAAGTTGAGGAAACTTGAGTCCCCACATGAAAGCCCCTACCGCGGCCAGACTAGAGCCAAGAGCAAAAGTGAAGGAAACCACTTGGTCAATCCTGATCCCCATAAGCATAGCTATCTCGAAGTCCTTGGATAAGGCACGCATAGCAATACCCATTTTTGTCCTGTATACCAAATAGGTCAGGATCAGAAAAGCTATAATGGATACGCCGATGATGAAAAAAGTAATGCTTTGGATAGCAATACCCCCTATGTGGATCACTGCAGAGAAGATCTCTGGTCGAGGAAAGGCTTTGGGCCTTCCACCAAAAACTACAATAGCAAAGCTTTCTAAGAAAAAGGACATAGCAACCGCTGAGATAAAAGCAGACATACGGGGTGCCTCACGTAAAGGTTTATAGGCTATCTTCTCTACTATGACACCCAGTAACACAGTGGCTACAATAGCTAGGAAGAACGCTATTGGCCAGGGAAGAGCTAATGCCGACAGAGCAAACAAGGCAAAATAAGCTCCCATCATAAAAATATCGCCATGAGCAAAGTTGATCAGCCGCAATATACCATAAACAATAGTATAACCTACCGCTACTAAAGCATATAGGCTACCTAAAGATATGCCATTGGCTAGATGTTGCAAGAACAAAGCAAAGGTCACCGTGTTCCTCCTTAATGAAATTTAACCTGCGCTACAAGTGGCCACCATTCAGGCGGCTAGGCATGTTCGCATTCTCCTCAATGCTTCGCAAAGCTCTTCATAGCTTGCCGCTCCGAAAACCATACGACAATGCCCCTCGCCTTGTGGGCCAAAATCCACCCCTGGGGTAGCGACTACTCCAGTTTCATCAATCAACTTTTCGCAGAAGCGATAGGAACTGTTTTCTATTCCTGATACATTGGGAAAAGCAAAAAATCCGCCATGAGGCAATTGGCAGCTAATACCAGGGATGCTGTTCAACCCATTTACCAATAAGTCACGGCGCCGTTGGTACTCTCTAATCCATTCATACAGCCAATCCTGAGAGCCACGAAGGGCAGCTATAGCTGCCTTCTGCGATATAGGATTAGCACAAATAGTAGTATAAAGATGCAGTGTCCTGGTCAATAATGAGACTATCTCCGCATTCCCGGCCAGCCATCCTATCCTGAACCCGCACATAGAATAAACTTTGGAAAATCCTCCCACCAGGATTGTTCGTTCCTTCATCTTAGGAAGTGAAACAATATTGTAGAAGCGCTCTCCATCGAACATCAGGCGGTCGAAGAGCATGTCAAGGATGATAGAGATATCATATTGTTCAGCTACTTCGGCTATTTGTTCCCAGTCCTTTCGGTTCAAAACACTGCCCGTGGGATTGTTAGGCGAGTTAAAAATTATTGCCTTAGCCCCATTGCTCGCTTTGTGCCTCAGCTCATCCATATCTATGGACCATCTAGCTTCCTCCACCAGCCTGACCCTAGTCACCTTGCCACCTGCAGCAAGGACACAGGGCTCGAAAGCTAAATAGGTTGGATCGGTCAATATCACCTTATCGCCACGGTCAACGATACTATGAATGGCAAGATAAATAGAAGCAGCTGTCCCTCCTGTTATCAAGATTTCCCTAATAGGATCATAGGATACACTGGTTTCGTGCCATAACTCGTCTGCTATCGCTTCGCGCAATTCAAGCAAGCCCTGGAAATCGCTATAATGTGTATAGCCTTGTTCTAAAGCTTGCTTAGCGGCTTCTATAATATGAGGCGGGGTATTAAAGCTGGGATCAGCCGTTTCTAGACGAATGAGGTCACCTTTTCCTGCTGCCCGTTCTCTAGCCCATTCGACTGCTCCTCCCTTGCCTTCCAAAATTCGCAATCTATCTGCCACCCTCATGAACAAGGCTCCTAGCTTGATGAAAAGGGCATCTCGCTCCCTTGTCAGAACGAGATGCCCTCCACAATCGCTGTGCCCAAACTAATCTGGCTGAACAGTAGCCTTATATATTGGCTTGCCACCCTCAACGCATAGAATCACAGCTGGCTTCTTGGCATTGTGGTTCTCGTCCATAGTAATAGTTCCTGTGGCTCCTTCAAAGCCTTTAGTCGCTTCCAAGGCATCCCTAATGGCGGCAGGATTGGCTGAACCCGCCCGCTCAATAGCATCCAGCATCAAGTTATAAGTATCATAGCCCAGAGCGGACATAGCATTGGGTTCCTTATTGTATTTTTTGCGATACTCCTCTACAAACTTTTTAGAAGCTGGCCCAGCGAAAGCCTCAGTATGGTAATGGGTGCTGTAGCAAGCCCCTTCAGCTGCATCTCCAGCAATCTGGATGAATTCTGGCGCATCCATAGCATCCGCGCCCAGGATAGGAGTCTTTGGATACAGACCCAGGTCCTTAGCTTGCCTCCAAATGAGGCCAGCATCAGCCATGTATGCTGGGGCAAAAACTACATCAGGCTTCAGGTTCATGATGGTAGTTAGCTGTGCAGTAAAATCCTGGTCGCCGGTATGGTAAGAAACTATAGTGAGCACGCTCTCAGGATTGCCAGTTAACTTGATGAAAGCATCGCGGAAGTAAGTGCTAATACCCACGCTGTAATCCTGGCGCACGTCCATCAGGATAGCAGCAGTCTTGGCTTTCAGCTGCTCCACGGCGTACTTGGCTACTACGTATCCCTGGAAGGGGTCAATGAAACAAGTGCGGAAATACCACTTTTTGCCTTGAGTTACTAAGGGGTTAGTGGGAGAAGTACCCAGCACGGGGATGCCAGCTTTCTCTGCTACCTCACCACCAGCCATGGAGAGAGAGCTGCCGTAACTGCCCAGAATAGCTACGACCTTCTCAGCCTCAATTAAGCGGGTCACTGCTGTAGCTGCTTCTACTTTGTCGCTTTTGTTGTCTACCAAGATCAACTGCACATCTTTACCCAAGACCTTTGGCTTCAAATCATGGGCTAGCTGGATGCCTTCCCACTCCATCTGCCCGCCGCCAGCCATGGCACCAGTCATAGGCAGGTAAACGCCGATCTTTATTACCTCGGGCACAGCCGCTGATGGCGTAGGGGTTGCTTTGGGTGCACAAGAAGTAGCAACCAGCAACACTACCAATATCATCCCCATTAGCTTGGTCAAAAATTTAACGCTCATACCCTCCTCCTTAAAAAGAAAGTATTTGAAGCAATTATTGAACCTGACTCTAGCTGTAATAGATGCATTTTCTTTTATAATCTATCACCTCCTTTGCCCAGTATCTTCCTTGATAGATCAAACTATATTGTCTTTCACCAACCTTGTGCTGATGAACTCATTTCCCAGCGATCGAAGTACAGAGGGAATCTCATGCACAACTCCTTAACTCGCTGGCGTACTTGCTGTAAAGCAACCTCATCGCTGCGATGGGTCAGTGTGAAATGGATAATATCGGCAATCTCTTCCATTTCCTTCTCACCAACCCCCCGCGTAGTCATCGCTGAACTGCCCAAGCGTATGCCGCTGGTTACATCAGCTCCAAGAGGGTCAAAGGGGATACGATTCTTGTTCACTGTGATTCCTACGCTGTCCAGAACCTCCTCAGCTTCTTTACCGGTCAAGCCCATAGGCCTCAGGTCAACTAGCACAATATGATTATCGGTACCTCCAGTAACAATGCGATATCCCCGTTCCTGCAGTGCCTTAGCTAATGCCCTAGCATTAATCACTACTTGCTTAGTATAGGCCTGAAATTCCTTGGTCATGGCTAGCTTGAAGGTGACTGCTTTGCCAGCCATCATATGTACATGCATAGAGCCTTGCACACCAGGGAAAACCGCTGCATCAACCTTGCGGGCAAATTCCTGTTTACACAGGATAACCCCGCCTCGTCCTCCCCGTAAGGTTTTGTAAGTGGTAAAAGTAACGAAATGGGCATAGGGGACAGGCGAAGGGTGTTGCCCTCCCGCTACTAGCCCAGCAATATGTGCGATATCGGCCATAAAATAGGCTCCTATTTCATCGGCAATAGCTTTGAAGCGAGCAAAATCTATCACTCGAGGATAGGAGCTAGCTCCAGCGATGATCATTTTGGGACGCTCTTGTAAAGCTATGAGTCTTACTTGATCATAATCGATGAGCTCGGTATCATGGTTGACTCCGTAGAAAGCAGCTCGGTAATACTGCCCACTCAGGGAAGCTTTATTGCCGTGCGATAAATGCCCGCCGTGAGCTAGTTCCATGCTTAAAATACAATCCCCTGGGCGAAGCACAGTGAAGAATACTGCCCAGTTGGCATTTACTCCCGAATGGGGTTGGACATTAGCATGCTCTGCTCCAAAAAGCTTTTTAGCCCTCTCAACAGCGAGATTTTCAATAATATCCACAGACTGATGGCTTCCGTGATAACGCCTTCCCGGATAACCCTCCATGGTTCGGTAAGCTAAGGCACTTCCCTGAGCTTCCAACACTGCCCTGCTAGGAAAATTCATCGCTGCATTCAGTTCCAGCGTGAAAGTTTGGCGTTGTACTTCAGCCTCGATCGCGGCAGCTACTTCAGGATCAACAATAGCCAAATCGCTTTGCATCTCTTATCCCCCTGCTGTAGGCCCAAATCAAGTAATTTTCATGCTCCGATACTGCAGCGTAAGTCTCTTAGCAACCCAATATTATGGTAATATTCCAAAAGCGCAAAAATTAAAATATTAGTCTATATAATGGATAGCTCTTTGCCAACCCGTTGCATTGCATCAAGAGCCTGCTGAAGCTCCGCTTCGCTATGCTGAGCAGTAACAATAGCACGTACTCGAGCTTTACCTTTAGGCACAGTAGGATAAGCCACTGCCTGGGCAAAAACCCCTTCCTCGAACAAACGCTCAGAAAATTGGACTGCTAGATTCTCCTCACCAACAATGATAGGAGTAATGGGAGTCTGGCTAGTTCCGATATTGAAACCCATATGGTTCAGCTCTTTTTTGAAATAATTAGTATTCTGCCACAGCCGATTGATCAGTTCCTCGCCTTCATCTCCGGACAAAAGGTCAATAGCAGCGATGCAAGCCGCAATAACTGGCGGTGGTGGCGAAGTGCTGAACAAAAATGGTCTAGCCCTGTGTTCCATTAACTCCCGGAACTCTCGATCACAAGCAATATACCCCCCTACTACTCCAAAGGCTTTAGACAATGTCCCCATCTGGATATGTACAAGGCCATCTAAACCAAAGTGGCTAACCGTACCTCGCCCATGATCGCCCAAGACACCAACCGCATGAGCATCATCTACCATGGTGATAGCTCCCCATTTCTCACTCAAAGCAACTATTTCTTTCAACGGAGCAATATCACCATCCATGCTGAAAACGCCATCGGTGACAATGAGGATCTTACGATACTGCTTAGAAGAGACTTCTGTCAAAATCGCCTGCAATCTTTGCACGTCCAAATGGGGAAAGATCTCTCGATCTGCCTTGGTGAGGCGAATGGCGTCAATAATCGAAGCATGGTTTAGCTCATCGCTGATAACTACATCGCCTTCGCTGAGGAGTGTGCCAATAGCAGCAGCATTAGCCATCCAACCAGAAGGAAATACCAGAGCGGCTTCAGTGTGCTTAAACTCAGCGATCTTGCGCTCCAGTTCTTCATGGATATCCATCGTGCCTATGATCTGGCGCGCACCGCCTGTGCCTACCCCATAATCATCAATGGCTTTCTTAGCAGCTTCGCGAAGTTTAGGATGAGTAGCTAGGCCTAAATAATTATTGGCCGAAAAGTTAACGACCTTCTTGCCATTGATGATTGCCGTAGGTCGTTGTTCACTGCTGAGAAGAGGCAACCTGCGGTATAACCCTGCTTTTTTCAGAGCTTCTACTTCATTAACGATACAGGCTATATGGCGCGCCCTCATTATTTTTCCCTGTTGTTTATGTGGGCATCATGAAATAAACTCTATATCTAGCTCATTCACCAGCGGAGTCTTTTGCAAAACCCAATGTGATAAAGCTAGATTGTGGCACCAAAAGTATATCTATTAGAAGTTTAACATCATCTGAAGATTTTGTCAAATTACAGTGCGCTTGTTGCCTCCGCTCGACTTCCGCATTACAATGTAGAAGCCATGTCAATACGGCTCAAAAATGTGGCCAACTTGCCGATAATGGGTGGGCAGCGTGCCATCGCATAAAGCGCGGTGAGCGGCAATCGTCTCCAGCACACGCAACAAATGAGCAAGGCTCAGCGGCGAAAGGACTGTGCGCTCAGGCTTGTCACCTCTATCTGCACGAAGCCATTGAGAATAGTTGATACAGGAGCCGCTGTGGTAGTGGAAGAGATAACCTTCCAAGCCGCAGATGAGCAGCGCCAGGCTCATTGGCTCGATGGAATAGGGACAGATGGCAAAGAGGATATGGGTGAAACGCTGCTCTTCCAGCGCAGGGAACAGGATGTCGTGCGCTATATCCAGTGCAGAGGTCAGCACGGCAAAACTTGCCCCCGCTCGGAGTGCAGCATAGCCAAGGATACGGATAGAGCAATCCATACAGGCGGGGTGGAATGACGTTTCACTGGCTGAGCTCAATGCTACGCGCGAGAGATACAAGCAGTCATGGTTAAAGCGCCCAGCAGGGCAATCAAAGGCATCTGTGGTCAGATTCTGCGTTCCTGTGGTCGAGGTAGCGGGGAGCGGCTTTTGACAGAAACCCGTGCCTACCAGAAACCGCTTCCCAGCGTTGGCTGCACGGCGCACGAACGCTTCTTCCTCATCAAAGAAGAGCATGCGCCTCCCTAGTGTATCTGTTCCCAGGATCCGCCAATACCTCCAAAAACCACGCAATGTGCGGAGTGGATAACGCAGGATGACATGGCGCATGAAAGCATACCCATAGGCTTGCGATAGGCTATGGAATGAAAAATCAAGCAGACGCAAGAAACGATTCGTTTTCGAAACATGTATCGGGAACATAAGCAGTTCCTATTCTACCATATTCGATCTGGATCGTCATGTACATGATCAGATGGCTTGAGGAAATCACAGCAGAAGACCGCCTACTGGTTGGCGGCAAAGCATTCAACCTAGCTCACATCGCACGAGCAGGCTTTCCCGTACCAGCCGGGTTCTGCATTACTGCAGCCGCTTACCAGGATTTCTTGGCTACAAATGGCTTAGAACGGGAGATACATGCTTTAGCGTCTCTGCCTCCTCGCCAGATAGAGCGCGCAGTATTGGAATTGCAGCAGCGCATCCGCACGGGTAGCTTGAGCGATTCCATGCGCGAAACAGTCCTGGGCGCCTACCGCAAACTGACGGCCAGCGAAGAGCAACAACCTATCCCGGTTGCCGTTCGTTCCTCAGCCAGCATTGAAGATATACCTACTGTATCCTTCGCTGGGCAAGGGGCAACGCTCCTCAACATACGCGATGAACAGCAGTTGCTATGGGCCATTTTGGAATGTTGGGCTTCGCTCTGGTCACCGCAAGCGGTGCTCTACCGCTCACAGCGCGGGCTAGGACAAAGCGATGCAGCGATGGCTATCCTCGTGCAACGGATGGTAGATGCGGATTTTGCCGGCGTAGCTTTTTCCCTGCACCCGGTTACAGGCGCAGAGCAAATATTCATCGAGGCAGCCTTCGGCCAGGGGATAACGGTAGTCAGTGGAGAGGACGATGTAGACCGCTATGTTATGAGCAGAGATTTGCTGCTTGAGTGCGAGCCGCCCTTCATTGCCCATAAACGTCATAAGTGGGCAATGGCTGCGCAAGGGGGGCTGCAGCGCGTCGAAGTGCCTGCGGAGGAGCGCAACGTTCGTGTGCTGACCTCTGAGCAGGCTAGAAAAGTCGCAGAAACGGCGCTGTCTTTGGAGCGCCATTTCAACGCCCCCCAAGATGTGGAATGGGCTTTTGCCCAGGGGAGATTCTACATCCTGCAGTCGCGTCCCCTTACCACCAGCCCACGCAGCTTTTTCACCGATGTGATCCCGGGAGATAATGACATCTGGACATCGGGGTTCCTGAACGAACGGTTCCACCAGCCTGTTTCCCCACTCGGCTGGTCTGTTGTCAACGAGTTGCTGGAGAGATTGGCTTTTCGCGATCCCTTGCGCTATCTGGGACTGAAAAACGTGGAGCGGCTACGCATTACAAAGCTGTATCGTGGACACCCATATGTGAACCTCTTTGTGTTCCAGACCCTCTATAAAGTCTTTCCCGACGCTCTTCTACCTGAAGACGCCTACCGCTACTTCCCATCAGGCAAAACGGAGCTGCGGCGCCAGGTCCAATACCCACGCTCTCTTTTTGACCCCCGCTTTCTGCTCTCTATGCTTTGGCACTTCCTGCACCAGCCAGCAGTGTGGTCACCCTGGCACCATTACCGCGTCTGGGCCGCCTTTGCTGTGCAACATGAGCAACGCAGCCAACAGCTTGAGGAGCAATTGGACGCTTTGTGCGATGCCTCTGTGGCAGCCGAATCTATCTGGGCAGTGATCCAGCAAGCACAGCGTCTCAATGCCGAATTGCTATCCCTGCACCGCTGGAGCCTGACCTTTGCCGACCTGACGTATACTCTGCTGCGTCGCCTAGCCAAAGCCTGGGTCAAGCGAGAAAACTCCTCCTACCTGTGTAGTCTTTTAGTGACTGGTTTGCCGAACAAGACCTTGGAAATGGATCACGCCCTTCAGTCTTTGGCACAAATGGAAGATGCCGACACCTTCCAAGGAGCGCTAACCGATTTCCTGAAGCGCTACGGGCATCGCTCCTTCTCTCTGGATATCTACCAGCCACCTTTCGCTGCCCAACCAGCCCAGGTCATTGACCTTGTGCAGCGCCTGAAGCAAAAAGGAGGCGCACGGAGTGAAAAACCGTCCATAAGCGCCGAACAAGCACTGGAGGCTATCTCGAACTCCTTTGGTCATGGCCCTGTAGCATGGCTTAAGCGGAGGATTTTTCGCCACGTGCTCCACCTCACCCGATGCTACCTGCCGCTACGTGAAGACCAACGCTTCTATTGGCAAAGGACACTGGCTCTCATGCGCCAGCTTTTTCTGCTGCTTGGCAAGCATTTCGTCGAAGCAGGTACTCTCAACCAAGCCGCGCAAATCTTCTTCCTGACAAAGGCAGAAATTGAGGCTTATGTCCGTAATCCTGCCGAAGGCAAAAATTATGCGTTATTGGCGCTGACTAGACAGCAGCAATTTAACCGCTTATGCCAGGAATCCGACATGGCTGCAGCGCAAGCTTACCCACCTTTCCTGCACGGCAATCAACCCCTCGCCATCGAGGAAGCTGGGCGTGGGATGCAATTCCAGGGACGAGCAGTGAGCCCTGGCCTGGCAAAAGGTCCCGCGGTTGTGCTCTTCTCCCCAAGCGAATTTCATAAAGTGAAACCAGGCGACATCCTGGTGGCACGGGGTATAGATCCAGGATGGACGCCTATTTTCAGCCTGGCGAATGCTTTGGTCCTTGAACACGGCGGACAACTCTCCCATGCTGCAGTAGTCGCTAGAGAGTACGGCCTGCCTGCTGTTGCTGGCATTCCTGGTATTACCCAACTGCTGCACGATGGTGACCTGATCGTGGTAGACGGCCTCCATGGAACAGTAACCAAAGAGATGGAAGAGTGAACTTCGCAAGTGCCCTTCATCTGAGTATAATACCCAACGAGGAGAGCAGCGAGTGGCACCAATTGTAACTGGCCGTAGTCTAGATTTTATCAGCCATAGCGCAGAGCAAACGCAGCGTATTGGGGAACGCCTGGGGCGTTTGCTCCAAGGAGGCGATTTAGTCTGTCTGGAAGGTGAACTCGGTACAGGCAAGACTTGCCTGGTGCAGGGCATTGGACGTGGACTGGGGATAGTTTCTGCTATTGCTAGCCCCACTTTCATTATCGCCAGTGAATATCCTGTGCCGAATCACAGGTACAAGTTCTACCATATAGACCTGTACCGCATCGAGACACTGGCAGAGGCGCGCGCCGCGGGCCTGGAAGATTATTTCTATGGGGATGGGATCTGCGTCATCGAATGGGCAGAACGTGTGCGCGAACTCTTGCCTGATGAGAGATTATGGATCACCCTGCATTACATAGGGGATACGAAGAGAGCACTGCTATTCAAGCCCCAAGGGAAACGCTATGAGGAATTGTTACAACGCTTCCGTGCGAAAGCTTTTGGAAGCCAGTAGACAACAGCCGATGGACAATGAACAATTTCCAATGAACAATTCATTGCACCCTTTCGCATTACTTATTGCTTGTCACTCCTTGCTCTGTACATTTTACTTATTGCGCCAAGGAGTCTCACTTGTTACTAGCGATTGACACTGCAACGCGCATAGCAGGTATTGCCCTGTATGACCAAGATGGCTTGCATGCCGAGTACATGTGGCAGACAAGCGATAACCATACGGTGGAACTAATGCCCTACATCGTGCGAGCCTGTGAACAACAAACCTTGTCTCCTTCTGCCCTCACTGCGGTAGCGGTCTCACTGGGCCCTGGTTCCTTCACTGGCTTGCGGGTCGGTATGAGCGTAGCGAAAGGATTGGCATTGGCACTGAATATCCCCTTGCTAGGGATTCCCACCCTTGATGCCACAGCCTATGCCCATTCCCATCAGCCTCTGCCAGTTTGTGCCATCTTGCCTGCCGGCCGAGGGCGATGGTGCATCGCTTTTTATCAGGTCGTTGCAGGAACCTGGCGACGCCGTAGCGAGTATGCACTTGTCACCTTAGACGCGCTCAGTGACTTGCTAAAGGAGCCAACCTTGGTCTGTGGAGAAATGGACCAGCGCCTGGTTCAGGCATTGCGCGAGGCAGTGCCTGGGCATGCCATCATTGCCAGCCCGGCTTTTGCCATACGACGTGCCGGTTATCTGGCAGAACTCGCTTGGCAGCGTTTTGCGGCAGGAGAACGGGATAACCTGTCCTCACTTTCTCCCATCTATTTGCAACATGCGTGAGGTTGGGTTTGCTATGAGCAACGACATTCCCTATGTGGTAGAGAAGATGACCCTTTCCGATGTTCCCGAAGTAGCCGCTCTGGAGAAAATGATCTTCTCCATGCCCTGGTCAGCCCGTGCTTTTGAATATGAACTGGAATATAATCCAATGGCGCATTTTTTCGTTGTGCGGCTTGCAAGGAAAGACACCAGCCGTGTTGAGCATAACCCTCAGAACAGCGAACGAAGAAACGATACCTATAAGGACTGCTCAGCGCGTAAAATCCTCGGCTATGGTGGCTTCTGGCTTATCCTGGACGAGGCACATATTTGTACTTTGGGTGTGCATCCCGACTGGCGGCGTCGGGGGATCGGTGAATTGCTGCTCACTCATCTCATTGACGAAGCAATATCACTCCATGCCACCGTTCTCACCTTAGAAGTGCGCGTCTCCAATATCGCCGCCCAGAATCTTTACCAGAAATACGGCTTTATGGCCGCTGGATTGCGCAAACGATACTACTCGGACAACAACGAAGATGCGCTGATCATGACCACCGAACGGATCACTTCGCTATCTTTTCAGAGGCGTTTTCAAGCCCTGAAATCTGCCTCGCGACAAAAACTCGCTGCACAGTTGACGCAAGCCGCCCTGTAGTGCTAGAATATCAGTTGAAATTCGTGTATTCTGTGGAGATTGAACGATGCAGCGTAGGACAAACTGGCTTCTAGGACTTTTCACGGTAGCAGTGGATGCCGCCATGATCGCGGCATCTTTTGTCGCTGCCTATTTGCTGCGCCGCGTTACGGAATACCCGCGCCCTCTTGTTCCTCGCCCATTTAGTTACTATGGCGGCATGTTGTTGATTCACATCATCACCCTGCTTGCCACCTTTTTCTTCTACCGACTATATCACTTCAAGCGCGGCCTCTCGCGCATTGATAAATCCTATTCCATCATCGCAGCCATCTCCTTCGGCACTATTGCCTCAGTGGCTCTGACCTCTTTCATCTATAAGAACGAACTAGATTATCCCCGCGCCATGGTCATCTATGCCTGGATCTTGTGCATCCCCTTGGTCATGATTGGGCGGCTGCTCACCGATTACCTCCACACCAAGTTTCGCATTACACATCCTACCCGCGTGCTCATCGTCGGTGCGGGCGACGTGGGGAGGATGATCCTGCAAAAGATCAACCAATCACCCAAACTAGGATATCAGCCGGTTGGCTTTGTGGATGATGCTCCTGGACGCAAGGAAGTGAGCGGATTGCCTGTCCTCGGCAATCGTAACCAACTGGGCTTTATTATCCGCGAACACGGCGTACACGAAGTCATCATTGGCCTTCCAGAGGCAAGCCATGAAGAAATCCTGGACCTCATCTCACAGGCTGAGCGCGAAAGGGCTACTGTGCGCGTCTTCCCGGATGTGTTTCAAATCATCGCCTCCGAAATTAGTATTGACGACCTGAACGGCTTGCCTTTGCTCACCGTTCGCGATGTGGCATTGCGTGGCTGGCGGCTAGCCGTGAAACGCGGCATGGATATTGTTGTCAGCGCGATCACGTTGATCCTCCTATCGCCATTGATGTTGTTGATTGCCCTCTTGATCAAACTTGATTCGCCTGGGCCAGTATTCTACACCCAAGAGCGTATGGGACTGGACGCGAAGCCATTTCAAATATTAAAATTCCGTTCCATGCGTGTGGACGCAGAGCAACAAACTGGCCCGGTCTGGGCTACGCGCAATGACCCGCGGGTCACTCGCCTGGGTGCCTTCATCCGCCGCTATTCCCTTGACGAACTGCCACAATTCATCAACGTATTGCTAGGCGATATGAGCCTAGTAGGGCCTCGTCCAGAGCGTCCCGTATTTGTGGAGCAATTCCGTCAGATTGTGCCACGCTATATGGAGCGCCATAAGGAGAAGGCGGGTATCACGGGTTGGGCTCAGGTGAATGGCTTGCGTGGCGATACCTCCATTATCGAGCGCACCAAATATGACCTGTGGTACATCGAAAACTGGTCGCTGCTTCTGGACATCAAAATCCTGATCAAGACCTTCTTTAACATCTTCCGCGATAAGAACGCATACTAAGCGACCAATACCCCCTCTAGGCTAAATGAAATAGAAGCACCTAAGAGCTTTTGACCTGAGCAAAGGCTTTTCTGTTAGACTTTTATATGAATTGGCTCAAACATATTGACAAGAACGGCATATCGTGGTATGATTTTTTAGCACTCGATAGAGATGAGTGCTAAAGTGTTGTTTCTTGTGGGGAAGGCGGATAGGGAAATGGTAGAGGATTTGACGGAGAGAAAACAGGCCATTCTGGGCATTGTGGTACGGGAGTACATCGCAACAGCCAGGCCAGTCGGTTCAGATACCATTTGCCAGCGCTATGGTCTAGGTGTAAGCGCAGCTACCATCCGCAATGAATTTGCGGAACTGACCGAAATGGGCTATCTCATGCAGCCCCATACGTCGGCTGGACGTGTGCCGACGGCAAAGGGCTATCGCTACTTTGTAGAAAAGCTCATGGAGGAGTCAGAGCTGCCTTTGTCGGAGCAATTGATGATCCGACATCAGTTTCATCAAATTAGCCTCGACCTAGACCAGTGGATGAGGCTGGCGGCTGCTGTCCTGGCTCGCACCGCTCAGAGTGCTTCTCTCATTGCCGTACCCCAAGCCCGGCAAGCCCGCTTTCGCCATGTGGAACTCATTTCTATCAGCGAACTGACCGGCTTGATGATCCTGGTGCTGCAAGACAGCTCTGTACATCAACAAATGATGGTGTTCAGCAAGCCCGTGGCGCAGGAAGAGCTGAGCCGGGTCTCAAACAAACTGAATCAGCAATTCGCGAACCTTGATGCCCAACAGGCTCAGGCAGTGGTACAAGCAACAACCTATACGGAGCAAGATGCCCTCGAAGCAGAGGTCAGCAAACGTATCGTCGAACTGATGCAATCCCATGAAGCGCAGGGCACTCGCGAGATCTACCGTGATGGGCTGGTGCATATCTTGCGCCAACCAGAGTTTGTCGAGATCGAACGGGCTCGCCAAGTCTTACAGGTCCTGGAACAGGATAACACACTGCAAGCGATTCTCAGCGAGGCCCAGGTGTCCAATGGCATTCAGGTGATCATTGGCAATGAGAGCAAGTGGGCTGAGCTCCGGGATTGCAGCCTGGTTTTGTCTGGTTACGGTTTGCCCGGCGAAGCAAATGGCGTTCTTGGCGTACTGGGCCCCATGCGCATGCCGTATGGGCGAGCAGTTTCTGCCGTGCGCTATGTCGCTAGCCTGCTAAACGACTTGCTGCATCGTCTGTACGGAGAATAATAGCAGCACAGGCAGACTTACTGTTGCTTGACACAATGTAGGAGGATGCAACGACTATGACCGCTGAGGACAAAAGCCAGGTAGCGAACCAAGTGGAACAACAAGTGCCATCCGCAGAATCGAAAGCGGAGGTAACAGAGGCTGCAACACCGCCAGAAGAGAAGGGGCCAGATGTTGCGTCTCTCCAGCAGGAGATTGAGAAACAGAAGAAACTGGCTGAGTATCATCTGGAGCAATGGAAACGTACGGCAGCAGATCTGGAAAACTATCGCAAGCGTGTGGACAAGGAACGGGCAGACTGGCTCAAGTTCGGCCAGGCGTCTTTGTTCACCCAGTTGCTTCCCGTCCTAGACGATCTGGATCGGGCGTTCCAGACGCTGCCAGCGGTGTTGCGCAACCTTTCCTGGGTCGAGGGTTTAGTGCTCATTGACCGCAAGCTGCGCCTGGTGTTGGAGCAACGAGGATTGAAGGAAATCGAGACAGATGGCAAACCATTTGATCCATCTGTCCATCAAGCCGTGTTACATGAAGAAAACAATGCCTACCCCGATGGCCAGGTGATTGCCACCGTACAAAAAGGCTATATGCTGCATGACAGGGTGCTTCGCCCGGCCATGGTGGTGGTAGCAAAAAACACGAGTAGCAAAACAGCAGAGGCCAAAGAAAACGGGGCTTCTGCCGAACAAGCAAGCAAAGAAGAACATGCTGCAACTGAGTAATTCACTTCCAGGAGGAGATATATGGGCAAGATAGTAGGTATTGACTTAGGTACAACCTTCTCTGTGGTTGCTGTGATGGAGGGGGGTGAGCCTGTTGTCATCCCCACCTCGGAGGGAGAGAGGCTCTGTCCTTCGGTAGTCGCCGTAAACCCCAAGACTGGTGAACGCATGGTGGGTTGGGTGGCTCGCCGCCAGGCTATCACCAACCCGGAGAATACCATTTTCTCGATTAAACGCCTCATGGGCCGCAAGTTCAGAGACCCTGAGGTGCAAAGGGCGATGAAGCGCCTGCCTTACAAGATCATTGAAGCGCCGAACGGAGACGCCTGGGTCGTCATGGGTGGCAAGTCATACTCACCGCCTGAAATTTCAGCGATGATCCTGCAAAAACTCAAAGCCGATGCAGAAGCGTACCTAGGTGAGCCGGTCACGCAAGCCGTCATCACTGTTCCGGCTTACTTTAACGACTCACAGCGCCAAGCTACAAAAGACGCGGGCAAGATCGCCGGCTTGGAAGTGCTGCGCATCATCAATGAGCCCACCGCGTCTTCGCTGGCTTATGGACTGGACAAGAAGAAGGATCAACAAATCGCTGTCTATGACCTGGGTGGCGGCACATTTGACATTTCCATTCTGAGCATTGGCGAGGGCGTATTTGAGGTGATCTCCACCAATGGTGACACCTACCTGGGTGGCGATGACTTTGACATGCGCATCATAGACTGGATCGCGGAAGAGTTCAAGAAGGAACACGGCATTGATCTGCGGCAAGACCGCATGGCTTTGCAGCGTCTCAAGGAAGCAGCTGAAAAAGCCAAGAAGGAATTGTCCACCGTGATGCAAACGGAGATCAACCTGCCCTTCATCACTGCCGACCAGACTGGGCCTAAGCACCTGGTCATGACCCTGACCCGTTCCAAGCTGGAACAACTAGTGGGCGACCTGGTAGAAAAGACCCTTGGGCCGGTCGAGCAGGCACTGAAAGACGCCAAGCTCAGTCCTTCCGATATTGATGAGGTCGTGCTGGTAGGTGGCCAGACGCGCATGCCATTGGTGCAAGAGACCGTGCGCAGGTTCTTTGGCAAAGAGCCCAACAAGAGCGTCAATCCTGACGAAGTAGTGGCAGTAGGCGCGGCAATCCAGGCTGCCGTTCTGAGCGGCGAGGTCAGGGATGTGCTGTTGCTCGATGTCACACCACTGACCCTGGGCATTGAGACCTTGGGCGGAGTCGCCACACCGATCATCGAGCGCAACACCACCATCCCGACGAGGAAGAGCCAGATCTTCTCTACGGCGGCTGATGGCCAGACCAGCGTGGAAATCCACGTCGTGCAAGGGGAACGTCCCATGGCGGCGGACAACAAGACACTTGGCCGCTTTATCCTGGATGGCATCCCGCCTGCACCGCGCGGAGTCCCACAAATCGAGGTAACCTTTGACATTGATGCCGACGGCATCCTGCACGTCAGCGCTCAGGATAAAGCCACTGGCCGCGAACAGAAGATCACCATCACTGCCTCGAGCGGGCTCACCAAGGAAGAAGTGGAGCGCATGGTGCGTGAGGCTGAGCGCCACGCCGAAGAAGACCGCCGACGCAAGGAAGAGGTTGAAGCGCGTAACAATGCCGATTCGATGGCATACACGGCGGAGAAGACATTGCGCGAACTAGGCGACAAGGTGCCGGCCAATCTCCGCAGTGAGGTAGAAGGCAAAATCGCTGCGGTGCGCTCTGCCCTGCAAGGCCAGGACATCTACCGCATCCGCAGTACGACCCAAGAGCTCAGCGAGGCTTTGCAACGCATCGGCGCGGCTATGTACCAGCGCACGGGCTATACCTCGCCTCCACCTGGTGGAGAGGGCAAGCAAGAGCCACCGGATGAAGGCACCGTCGAAGGCGAATACCGAGAGGTATAAGACACGTTCCGCTTCGTAGCACGCAAAAGGGGGATTACGGTGGCAATCCCCCTTTTCGTTTGGCTCTCAGCAGGCATTGATGGTATACTATGAAACAGGTATAGCCGGAATAGCAGATGCTGAAAGACCGTTTTATGGGTACGAAGCGCGACTATTATGAGATATTGGGCGTAGACCGCGATGCCAGCACGGAGGACATCCGTAAGGCTTACCGTCGGCTTGCCCGGATGTATCATCCGGATGTGAATAAAAGTCCTGAGGCGGAAGAGCGCTTCAAAGAAATCAATGAAGCATACGAAGTGCTCAGCGACGAACAGAAGCGCCTGGCTTATGACCGCTTTGGCCACAGCGGGTTGGAAGGCGGCTTTAGCGACTTTGGCTTCCCTGACTTGAGCGATATTTTCGAAAGCTTCTTCGGCGGTTTTACCGGGACTCGCACCCAAAAGGGCCCACGTGCTGGCGAGGACCTCCGCGCTGACCTGACCCTGTCTTTCGAGGAAGCGGTATTCGGCGTTGAGAAAGAACTGGAAATCGAACAACTCGTACTCTGCCCCACATGTGATGGCACTGGCGCTGAACCCGGCTCACGTCCCACCCGCTGTCCCGAGTGCGGTGGCAGCGGTCAAGTGCGTCGCGTGCGCTCTTCCATCTTTGGCTCCTTTGTCAACGTCTCCACCTGTCCACGCTGCGGAGGAGAAGGGCGGGTCGTCCTCAATCCCTGCCCAGAGTGCCGTGGGCAACAGCGGGTACGCCGCAGGAAACGCATCACGGTAACAATCCCGCCAGGGGTAGATGACGGCATGCGCATTCGCCTCGCTGGCGAGGGCAACGCCGGCATCAATGGAGGCCCACCCGGTCATCTCTACGTCTTTGTTTCGGTGAAACCGCACCGCTACTTCCAGCGCAAAGACAATGACATTTACCTGAACATTACCATCAATATGGCTCAGGCCGCCCTAGGTGATGAAATCACAGTCCCCACCCTCGATGGGGATGTGAAACTGACCATCCCGCCAGGCACTCAAACCGGCCAGACCTTTACCATCAAGGAGAAAGGGGTGCCCTACTTGCGTCGGAATGGGCGTGGGGATCAATTTGTAACAGTATTCGTTGCCACGCCCACGAACTTGAACGCGGAACAAAAACGGCTGCTCCAGGAACTCGCCAAGACCATGGGTAGGGAAGCGATTCCCCAAGACAGCCGCAGCCTGTTCGAAAAGCTCAAAGATGCTTTCCGCATCTAGAATATGCCGAAGCACGGGTATGAAACTGCTTGAGATCAGTGTGGAAACAGATGGTGAGGCTGCAGAAGCCGTGAGCGCTGTGTTCAATCAATATAACCGAAATGGGACAGTCATCGAAGAAGTATGGCAGGGAGCTAACCAGCCCCTGCTAGTCAAAGTAAAAACATTCCTTTCTGCTGAGCACAGTGAGGCTATCTTGCCAAAGATTGAAGAGGCTCTGTGGCATCTCGGGCAGCTCTACCCGATTCCCTCCCCATCCGTGCGCTGGCTTTCCGAGGCAGATTGGGCTGAAGCCTGGAAAGCTGACTATACAGTGCAGCACATTGGGAAACGTATCGTGATCAAGCCCTCATGGCTATCGTACACCGCCACCTTGGATGAGGTAGTTATCGAACTAGACCCAGGTCTGGCTTTTGGAACAGGTTTGCATCCCTCCACCCGCTTAAGCCTGGAAGCTCTTGAGCAGCATCTGAAACCTGGTGACCAGGTACTGGATGTAGGCACTGGCTCCGGCATTTTAGCCATTGCTGCTGCCAAACTAGGAGCTAGCCATGTCGTTGCCTTGGATATAGATGACATGGCGCTACAGGTGGCACGGGAGAACATTGCCCGTAACGCCGTAGAGAGAATGGTATCGCTACAAAAGGCATCCTTGGTTCCCATGTCTTCTTTCACTATATCAGGTATCGCAGCAGATAGCTTCCCGCTCGAGGAAGGAAGCCGCTCCATAGGCGAGGACCAGCCACAACTTTTCAACGCCTCTGGCCTTTGGGATGGCGCTTTCGACTTATTGGTAATGAACATCACTGCTGACGTGATTGCCAAGTCAGCCCATGCTATCGCGCAATGCCTGTCTATAGGTGGCATATTTATTGTCTCCGGAATCATTCAGACCCAAGAAGAACTAGTACGCCAGGCTTTATCAGCAGCTAATCTCACGGTACGAAGACGCCGTACAGAGAAAGATTGGGTTACCCTAATGGGCCAACATCCGCGCCGCGGGACAAGATGCAATAGAAAGGAGGGCGTGCAGAGCAGCCTCGCCTGAGCCATCGCATTCCATGCCCAGCAGCGCTTCTCTGCCCTTTCCATGCATCGCTTCTTTGTACCCCCCAATAGCATACAAGGGAATACGGTAACGCTCAGCGGTTCAGTGGTCCACCAGATCCGCGATGTCTTGCGCCTCAGCCCAGGCGATATGATCGTCGTGCTGGATGATTCTGGCTGGGAATATCAAGTGCGTCTGGTGATGGTTGAACAAGCTAAGGTCGTCGGACAGATTGAGCAAAAAGTATTAACGCGCACAGAACCCAGAACCAAGATCACCCTCTACCAGAGCCTGCTGAAAGGCGACAAGTTTGAATGGATCGTACAAAAGGGCACAGAATTGGGCGTGGTTGAATTCGTGCCTGTGGTCTCAGACCGCTGCGTCATTGGCAGTGTAAACGATGTGAGCAAGGTCAAGTTCGAGCGTTGGCAGAGGATTATGCTGGAAGCAGCAGAGCAATCGCGGCGCGCTCGTCTGCCACGTTTGCACCTCCCTATGCTCTTTCCCCAGGCTTGTGAGAGAGCACGTCGTGCAGACTTGGCTGTGTTGCCTTGGGAAGAAGAGAAAACGCAGACACTGCGCTCCATGTTGGCTACACCAGATGCATCTCCGATCCAAGTACAGGGAAAAAATCTGGTGATCCGTAAACCATTTTCTATTAGCATTATGGTTGGGCCAGAGGGAGGGTTCACCAGCCGGGAGGTTGACCAGGCTCGCCGCTATGGCATTGCCCCGGTCACCTTAGGCCCACGCATCCTGCGCGCGGAAACGGCTGCTTTGGCTGCGATCACGATCATCCTCTACCAACTTGAAGATATGTAACATCTGGCAACAGGTTTTTATATTCACAGGGCATTCGCCCTCTAGACAGGAGTGTTATGGGCCGTATTTACGTCGCCCTTGATATTGAAACCACCGGAGTGGATTCAGACCGCGATGCTATTATAGAAATCGGTGCCGTCAAGTTTCGCGACCACCAAGTGCTGGATACTTTGTCCACATTCGTCAACCCACAACGCCCTATTCCCTACAAAATCCAGAAACTGACCGGTATTGCTCCGCAAGATGTACAAAACGCACCTAGTTTGGCCGCCGTGATCCCGCGCCTGGCTGGCTTTATGGGGGATTATCCCGTCGTCGGCCATAACGTAGGATTTGAGGCTTCCTTCCTCCGCAAGCATGGCCTCTTGCTGCGCAACCCATTGATTGATACCTTTGAATTGGCGCGCATTCTGCTTCCGAAATTGACCACCTATAACCTGGCAGCGCTTACCGCTATCCTTGGCATCGCGCTCCAAGATCATCACCGTGCCCTACCGGATGCGTTGGCGGCTAAAGACCTATTCCTTGCCTTGGTCGAGCGGGGATTACAGATGGACCTGGCTGTCTTGCAAGAAATTAACCGCACTGCTGCACGCAGTCACTGGCCACTGCGACAATTTTTCCTGGATCTCGAACGGGAGCGAGCACGCACTGCCTTCACGAGCAACATACGGGAGCAATTACTAGCCAAAGGGAGCTTGGACAGCGACACCCTGGGCTTGGTGATAGATCGTCGTGTGCAAGTCGAGCCTCTGCGCCCTACACCAAGCAAGAACCTGCTCGATGAGCAGGAACTGGCTTCCATGTTATCACCCGGTGGGTTGCTTGCACAGCGTTTTCCGGGGTATGAACACCGTCCACAACAGATCGAGATGCTCCGCGCCGTCACGCGGGTTTTTAACGAAGGTGGTCAGGTCCTCGCAGAAGCAGGCACCGGAATTGGCAAGTCCTTGGCCTACCTGCTGCCCGCGATTCATTTTGCCGTACGCAATGGCCGTCCCGTCGTTGTCTCGACCAACACCATCAATTTGCAGGATCAGCTCTGCAACAAGGACATTCCAGACTTGCAGAAGATTTTGCCCTTTGCTTTCAGAGCGGCTCTGCTGAAGGGGCGTAACAATTACATCTGTCTGCGCCGCTTGGCCCTTTTCCGGCGCAGCGAATCGTTGGAAGCAGAAGAGGTACAGGTATTGGCGAAAATTCTGGCTTGGCTCCCTGTTACTGAGACTGGTGATGTGGCTGAACTATCGCTGCGTGACCAGGAGCTGGGAGTATGGAGCCAGGTACAAGCGGAGCAGGAAAGCTGTTTAGGCGATCGCTGCCCGCACCTGAGAAAGGGACGCTGTTTCCTGCATAGGGCACGCCGCAATGCAGAGGCAGCACACATCATCGTGATCAACCATGCCCTGTTGCTGTCCGATATGATGGTTTCCAACAGAGTCCTTCCCGAGTACCGTCATTTGGTGATTGATGAAGCGCACCACCTCGAAGCCCGCGCCACGGAACAGTTGGGCTTTGCCGTGAACCATCGCCAGGCCTCTTCGCTCCTGAGAGGACTCAGTCAACAGACTATCACTGGCCAATACCGTGGCTTCTTACATGAGATCCCACAGCATTTTCGTGGCAGCACGGTAAGCACAGGCATACAACAGCAAGTCAATGCCTATCTTTCCGCCCTGCAAGTCAAAGTAGAACAGGCGTCAGTGTCTCTAGACAACTTTTTCACTACATTGCACGCCTTTATTAAGGATACCTTTGCTTCAGAATGGAAACGCTCCAATGAAAACTATGACTTCCAAATCGAATTGACCAATGGCGTGAGGAAGCAGCCAGGCTGGTCTCAAATCGAGATTGCAGCGGAAGAGCTGAACAGTGACCTGCTCAAAGTGGAACAAGGTCTACAAGGCTTGCATCATGGCTTCTCCAATCTGGAGGATCAGAATATCCTGGATTACGATGACTTGCTGCAAGAAATTTGGGCTCGGTTGGAACACGTGCGCGAGGTAAGGGAGCAACTGCAGGCAATTGTCAGCCAACCAGTGTCCGGGGGGATCTACTGGCTGAGCATAGGCACCAAAGATGAGGACATCACCTTGCATTCGGCACCCTTGCATGTGGGCTCTCTACTGGTGCAACACCTCTTTTCTAAACTGGAGACGGTGGTCCTGACCTCCGCGACGCTGCGCACGGCGAAGGATTTCGCCTATATCCGTGAACGCTTGGGATTACAGGATGCTGAAGAGTTTGCCGTCGAATCACCTTTCGACTATGCCAACTCCACCCTACTCTATCTCCCCACCGATATCCCCGAACCTGCTCAGCCGAATTACCAGAATGTGGTATCTAAGGCAATCATTGAGCTGTGCCTAGCCACCAAGGGCCGCGCTCTGATCCTCTTCACCTCCCACCATCAACTGCGAAACACGTACTACGCAATTGCCCGACCTCTGGAAGAAGCAGGCATCATCGTCTATGGGCAGGGCATAGATGGCTCGCGCCGGCAATTGCTGGAGAATTTTAAAACTACCCCCCAATCGGTCTTGCTAGGGACAAGGAGTTTCTGGGAAGGTATAGATGTAGTCGGTCCTGCACTCAGTTGCCTGGTCATCGTGCGTCTGCCTTTCTCCGTACCCTCGGATCCCATCTTTTCCGCACGCAGCCGCACCTTTGAGGATCCATTTGGGCAATATGCGGTGCCCGAGGCGGTGCTGCGCTTTCGGCAGGGGTTTGGCCGCCTGATCCGTAGTTATACCGACCGCGGCGTAGTTGTTGTGCTTGACAAGCGCATCCTCAGCAAGAGCTACGGTGCATTCTTCCTGGACTCGCTGCCCGACTGCACAGTGTACCGTGGCCCACTGAGCGAGTTACCGCATAAGGCGGCACAGTGGATCGAGCCACTCAGGCCAGCCACCTGAAGTACCATGGCGGAGAATCTAGGTTGCCGCTACAACGATTACTTCAGATGAGGGCACTGGCGGCGATGCTACCATCACCGGGGTTTGGCTGGTAGCCAATTTATATGCCACCATCTCTAACAGGGTGGTCAACTGAAATGGTTTGAAAATCACCGGAGCACCGGTGCTATTCAAGAAACGTTGCGTTGCTACATCGGCTGTATCGCCGGTGCAGAAAATAACCCGTTGGCTCAGGTGCGGATAGAAACCACACAAATGGCGATAAAATGCCCGTCCGTCCAAAACGGGCATCCTCACATTGGTGATGATCAGGTCGTAATCCCGGCACGCAACTCGCTGCAGGGCTTCCTGTCCATTGCCAGCCGTATCCACCGTGTACCCTGCAGTTTTTAGCACACGCACCAGGATATCCAAGATGGCCTGCTCATCGTCAACGAGCAGTATCCTCTTTGGCTTCAAAGTATGAGAAGAACGAGCCATGAAATAATCCTTTTGATCCTTATTTACTGCTTTTCCCCCGGCTATGCCCACTCAGGTTCGTGGTCGTTCATCCACACAATCAGTTGCTCAGCAAACTGCTCAATGGAATTTGCCCGGATTGCTGCGATGCTGCGCAGTTCATGCGCTTCCAGATTGAACTGAGCCAAAGCACGCCTGGGGTTGCTGAGAAGCGTGCTGCGAAAACCATCATCAATCACTGCTGTACCAATGATTTGAGAAAGGGATGCTGTCGTCATAGTCTCCTCCTAATTGGTGTGCTCATTGCCCGTACCCCTTGCCCATCCCAACATGGCACCATGTATGAGCAGAAAAACACCTGCTGCCACGAACACATCGCCGAGGCTAAAAATCGTAGGGATAGGAAAGGGTTTGGCCAGGACAAAGATGTCTGATAGAAATCGCAGTTTCGTCTGCTCTGCTAGTAAGATGATATTCTTGCTGCTATATACCCGTGTGCCAGGTTCCAAAGACGATACGAGGCCAGTATGTCCTGCTTTCACCACTGCTTCGGGCGTGACAGGCATCCATCCCCCGTTAGCAACCATTACGATAAGGTTCAACAATAAACCCAACCCGATCCATTTAACCCCCGGGAGATGGCGATTAGCCCACACCACTGCTAAAAGCAGTAAGTGGGAGACCATAAAGAGCACCTCTTGCCACCCCCAGACCCCCACACTCTTACGCACTGGGCTCTGATAAATAAAGAGGGCTTGAATGGCGAACGCTGCTACCGCCAGAAGCCCCCATCGCAATGGAAAGCTAACTAGTCTGGTAAACCGTCCCCCTCGTAGCAGCGCTGCAACGATGGAAACCACGATCGCAGCTACAAGGATCATCCTAAGAAAAGCCTGTTCAGAAATGCACTGCGAAGTAGTTTACACACTGGCCCACGTAGGCTGGGCGAAGATCATCCACCGCCAGAACCACCAAAAGCCTCAGGAGCACCGCTGCCAAGCACCAACGCGCTGATGACCAGCAAAATCCACACAAAGCGTACGGTGTTGCTATTTGCGAGTTTATAGATGGTTGGTAGCCACTTCTTCATGTTGCTATCTCCTCCAATAGTTTGCGAGCAATGCACAGTCCATTAACACTGCCTATTGCTCATTCTCACTTCATATTGTAACGGAGGGTGCTTACAAAAGTGCTTACAAAAGTGCTGAAAAACGGGCTACCAAATGAAAAAAGGCCAGAAAATGGCCCTCTCTTCACAAGAATTTCTCCGCAGAAAAGTGAGTTTCTTAACTTGGCTTGATTTTCTCATACAGAATTTGCTCGTAAAGTTCAGTTGTTTCAGCCGCCGGCTTGGCATCCAGCTCCTCTTCCAAGAGCTTGGCTAGCCGATGGTACGTCTTGAGTGCGGCATTCCGCTCCCCCAACAAAGCCAAGCAATACATAATTCCTTGGTAAGCACTCTCTTGATAATTGTCCACTCGCAGCGCCTTTTCGTAAAAGTCAATCGCCATCTTGTAGTGGCCTTGCTCACGATGATATTGCCCCAAGCGCAGCAAAGCGAGGAGATACTGTTGGCGTAGCTCTTCCCTTTGAAACAGACACCACTCCTGCTCCGCAGACAGATCCGCTAAAAAGTCCCCACGGTACAGGTCAGCAGCCGCTTCATAATATGGGACTGCCTTGGCTGGGTCTATTGCCCAGACGGAATCCGCTTGGTGCATGGCTTTCTGAAACTCCTCGACATCAAACCAATACTGTAAGCGCCGATTGAAGAAATACTGATCATCCTCGTATTTCACACAATCCTGCTGGCCAAGAGCACGGCGCAACCGGTAGATAGCCACATGAAAGGAAACGCGCAACTTGGCGGGGGGCAAATCTGGCCATAGGTCATTGGCAATTTGCTCTTTGCGCCGCTGTTTGTGGCACAGAAGATAGAAGAAGAGCTCCTTGGTCTTGGCTGTGCCCCATTCAGAGTTCGTAATAGCCTTGTCACCCCGTAATACCCTGCTTTCACCCAGAGCGTAAATGCGCAAAAGGGGTTGCGCCGGGGCTTCTTGCTTTGCCATGACCTCTATCGTGGGGGCAGTTCCCGCATTGACTTTTTGCAGCAACTCGCTGACCAAGGTACCAGCCATGCTATTTGTAGCAGCGTATTCCAGCACCCGCTTTGTCTCTCTGGCTACCGGCAGGAGAAACTGGTCATAGCCCAGCGCCAACAGGCAATCCAGCACTGTGTGCA